>Ga0137407_10000280_pt1 | contig 36663 bp, 31 predicted proteins | sample CZOMad2_2_16fung_FD_108410 | JGI IMG/M metagenome (GOLD analysis project Ga0137407, IMG submission 108410) | Vadose zone soil fungal communities from Angelo Coast Range Reserve, California, USA - CZOMad2_2_16fungal (Illumina Assembly) | ecosystem: Environmental > Terrestrial > Soil > Vadose... | reverse complement strand
GCTGATAAAAGAAGAAGTATAAAATAAATACAGGTATGGCACATCTATAAAATTGTAAAAAACAACCACGCTGATTTTTAAAACGGCCAATGGCAAATTATATATTTTCTTTTTTTTGTTTTGATAATGATAGCATGCAACAAATAATAGTGGAACAAGGAATGTCAAAGCAATCAGCAGGCTATGCAATAATGCTGTTTTCCCCGCTCCGAAAAATTTTGCAAATCCCAGGCTCATCCAAAAAACTTCGCGGCTGTCTTTCCACACGATGCCTGCAAATTCAACATAATGGCCGGGTAATTCCAGCAATCGGACGAAGGCATTCCAGCCGAATGGCAATATGAATAAAACAAGAAAACAAATTATTCCTGTACTGATAAAAACAACTGTTTCTTTTTTCTTTTTATTCAATAAGAGATAAAAAATAAATGCAGGGATCCATCCGATCACTGCGTACCTGCTCAACATGCATAGTGAAGCTGCGATACCGATGAGTACGATATTACCGGAAAAAAGAGCAAGTACCAGCAGCACATAATATACAATCACAATGCCTTCCTCGCTCATAGCCAAAACACCATGTGCATCATCTTCCGCAAATAACCACCAAAACAATATACATGCAATGATCAATGCGATATAAGATGAAAAATTATTTTTATTAAAATTCAGTTTGAATAAAAAAACGCTGAAAGAAAAAAGAAGGCAGCATACAGTGATCCAGCGCATATCGAAATTAAACATGATGGCCGGACTGAACGGCAGCCACATAGCAGGAAGATAAACAGGGCGGATTCCATTCCATATCTCAGGTATATTATCATATACATGCTTCCATTGACCCGCGACAAATCTTTCATTCATCACTTTAATTACGGGAAGCATATCCGCATAGTCTATATCGATAGGAATAAGATAGAACCAATAATTGGCTACGATATAAGCCATGACAACCATGATGAGAAACACCGCGTATTTGAAATAATTGTTGAATTTACCTGTTGATACAAATACAAATTGCTTTTTTTCCGGTGCCGGGATTGAGATGATCAATAAAGCTATGCCGATGCCCGCTGCAAAATATATGATCGAAACAACAGCAGTATGGGCCGCCATTTTTAAGCCATAGGTTGCGCAAAGCGTTTCTATAGCGAATGCTGCCAGGAGCCATTTTTTTCTATGTTTTTCGATAAACATATCCTTATAAGAGATAAATAAATATATTTATTTAAAAGCAAACAGATGAGTTTATATATTTGACAATCCTTAACTAAATTCTATATGAAATTTCTGGAAGGAAAAGTATCTATTGTAACCGGCGCTGCGCGCGGAATCGGGGAAGCAATTGCCCTGAAGCTCGCGGAACATGGAGCGCATGTTGCTTTTACTTATCTCAATAGTGATGAAAAAGCCAGGGCTTTGGAAGATAAATTGAAAAGTTTTGGTGTGAAGGCAAAGGCATATAAAAGCAATGCAGGTGTATTTGCAGAATGCGAAACATTCGTAAATGATGTTGTAAAGGAATTTACAACAGTGGATATATGTGTGAATAATGCCGGCATTTCAAAAGATAATTTATTACTGCGCCTTACGCCGGAACAATGGGATGAAGTAATGAATATTAACCTGAAAAGTGTGTTCAATATGACCAAACAGGTTATACGTCCCATGATGAAAGCTAAAAAGGGATCGATCATCAATATGAGTTCGATTATTGGTATACGTGGTAATGCAGGCCAATCAAGTTATGCGGCTTCCAAGGCAGGGATCATTGGCTTTACCAAATCTATTGCACATGAACTCGGCAGCCGCAATATCCGCTGCAATGCCATTGCACCTGGTTTTATTGAAACGGATATGACACATTACCTGAAAGACGGAGATGCATCCAAATCTTTTTTAGAAAAAATTCCTTTGGGCCGTTTTGGCAGTGCTGAAGAAGTTGCAAATATTACTTTGTTTTTAGCAAGCGATTTGAGCTCATACGTCACAGGCCAGGTGATCAGTGCCTGCGGCGGATTGAATATCTGACGTGCCGTTTTTTTGCTGCTACTATTCTAATCAAGCGTATATACGTGGACAGCTGCCGGTTTATAGTTTTTATTTTTTTATATATCATTATCTGAAAAAAAATTAACAGTATCATTTTTTGTTTTTATTGTCAGATTGTTATTTTTGCGGCCATCGCATGAAACAAAAAAAAATCATATCTTTTTTCCTGGTCCTTGTTTTGAGCATACAGCTATTGCCACTAAAGCAAATGGCGAGTTGGTTGATTAGGAACCAGGTCACGGAAGAATTGGTTCATACCTGCGACTCTTGTAAAAACCCTGGTCTTGATGAAGTGCATAAGCATTTACCAACAAGGCAGGATCTTTTACCTACTCATTTATTCAACATTTCCCAAGGTTCGCTACATCATGATGCTGAAACGCTTTTTGCAAGGCATGCAGATGACATTCCAACACCACCTCCTAATTGTTAGCGATCTTCCTATTTTCTCGTAAACGTTTTTTAAGGTTTGGGGTATAAAGTATAAGGCATGATATGCCTTACACCCTACACCATTTACCCTTCACTAATCACCTCTTTAACATATTAACTTTATGAAAAAGCTGTTTCAAAATGCAGCGGCAGATATTCCTGCTTCTGTAGTTGTCTTTCTTGTGGCCTTACCTTTATGTCTTGGTGTTGCGCTGGGTTCAAATGCGCCGCTGTTTTCCGGTATCATTGCCGGCATTGCCGGAGGAATTATTGTCGGGATACTGAGTGGCTCGGCTCTTAGTGTAAGTGGCCCTGCTGCGGGACTTACAGCAGTAGTTGCAATCGCGATCGGTAAATTACCGGTATATGAAGCTTTCATTCTTTCAGTATGTATCGCGGGAGTTTTACAAATCATTTTCGGGTTTCTTCGCGCAGGTATTATCGGCGATTATGTTCCGAATGCGGTGATCAGGGGCATGCTTGCAGCTATCGGCATTATTCTTATCCTGAAGCAATTGCCGCACCTGGTGGGATATGATAAAAATTTTTCGGGTGATGAAGCATTTATACAGATCGATAAACAAAATACTTTTTCCGAGCTGATCTATTCCATCAATTATCTTTCACCGGTTGCAGTATTTATCGGCTTATTTTCTATCGCCATCCTGATATTGTTGGAAAAACCTTTTTTCAAAAAGAAAAAAATATTTAAATACATACCAGCCCCCCTCATTGTAGTAATCGCTGCAATTAGTATCAATGCTTATTTTATAAATTCGGGTTCTCGTTTTGCGGTTGAAGAAAACCACCTGGTAAATTTGCCCATTCCTAATGGTTTCAATTCCTTTATCGGATTTTTTACTTTTCCGGATTGGAAATACCTGGGCAATATAACAGTATGGACAACTGCGTTGACGATCGGATTGGTAGCAAGCCTCGAAACATTATTGAGTATTGAAGCAGTTGATAAGCTGGATCCATACAACAGGCGAACACCTGCTAACCGCGAACTAAAAGCACAAGGCGTTGGCAACCTGGTATCAGGACTTCTGGGTGGATTGCCCGTTACATCAGTAATTGTGCGCAGTTCGGCCAATGTGGATTCCGGCGCGAAAAGTAAATTTTCCACGATCATGCATGGATCGCTTCTTTTGTTCAGCGTTATGTTTATTCCCGGCCTGTTAAATAAAATTCCATTAAGCGCTCTCGCCGCCATACTGATTGTTACAGGATATAAACTTGCGAAACCTTCTATATTCCTGGAGTTTCATCAAAAGGGCCTGGACCAGATCATTCCATTTGTGGTTACTATCATTGCCATTCTTTTATCCGATCTGCTTATCGGCATTCTCATCGGCATGGGCGTAGGATTGTTTTTTTTAATCAGGAGTAATTTCAAATCTTCTGTAATGGTTGTTCATGATAATAATAAATACCTGCTGCGATTTCGCAAAGACGTATCCTTCCTGAATAAACCAATTGTGAAAGAGAAGCTGGAATCGGTACCGGAAAATGCATTTATGTTGATAGATTTGACTCGTGCAGATTTCATTGACAAAGATATTATTGATGTGATCAATGAATTCCTGCATCATGCACACCTGAAAAATATACGGGTAGAAGTTAAAAAAAGTCAATACAAATTATTGCATCAGCTGGTTATCGAACAGATACCTTTAAAGACACAAATTGCCTGATCGACAAACCGTAGCATTTTGTGATTTTTAGATTTTGTGATTTCTGGATTTATTGGATCAAATGCTGCGTCAGCAGAAATCACAAAATCAGGCAATCTCAAATCAGCAATAATATGCAGCAAGCACCTATTTTTGTTACGCAAACTAAATGAACTATGTATTCTATAGAGAAATTAATACTTGAAAACAGAGCCTGGGCCGCTGAAAAAATTGCAGATGACCCGGAATATTTTGAGCGATTGGCTCATCTGCAAACACCGGAATTTTTGTGGATAGGTTGTAGTGACAGCCGCGTTCCTGCCAATGAAATTACCGGAACACAACCCGGAGAAATTTTTGTGCATCGCAATATTGCTAATATGGTTGTACATACCGACGTGAATTTATTAAGTGTATTGGAGTTTGCAGTCGTTCACCTGAAAGTGAAACATGTGATTGTTTGTGGTCATTATGGTTGCGGCGGTATTAAAGCGGCAATGACGAACCACGACTATAAACAGGTATTGAATATGTGGTTAAGAAATGTCAAGGATGTGTACCGGCTTTATCGCGATGAACTGGATGCAATCACTGACATCGAAGCGAGAACCGATCGGTTAACAGAATTGAATGTAAAAGAACAGGTCATGCATCTTGCCAAAACTTCTATTATCCAACGCGCATGGTTTCATGAACAAAGACCGCAATTGCATGGATGGGTATATGGATTGAAAGATGGTCTTATTAAACCCGTTTTCACAATGGATGGAAATACGAAGATTGAATCGTTGTATTCGTATGATGACCTTTAGTTAATGTGCGAATTTACCAATGTGCGAATGTGCGAATTCTTTAGTCAGATCGATCAAAAGAATTCGCACATTCGCACATTGGTAAATTCGCACATTGCCTATTAGTATGTTATTGTTTAGTCTTAAACTTTTGAATTGCGTGCTTCGTATACTCACCCAGCACCAGCTTTCCGCTGATGGCAGCGCGTTCTGTTAGCAGATGATCCCAATCTTCGGTTCCCTTCCAGAATATTTTTTTCATTGCCGCCATTGCAGCGGGATTGGAATGAGCGAGATTGTTTGTAATGCGATGCAATGATTCGTCCATGGCTTCAATACTATGATGCAATTCGGCGTACAATCCTTTTTTACCGGCCCAGTCCGCGCTACGCCATAATGTAGTATCGATGGCCAGTTGGGAAAAAGCAGAAACTCCTATTTTTCTTTCAATGGCAGGACCAACCACAAAGGGGCCTATGCCGATAGCCAATTCACTTAGTTTGATATCTGCGCCTTCAAGGGCGATGGTATAATCTGCAGCTGCGGCCAGTCCCACACCGCCTCCAACGCATTTGCCCTGCACACGTGCGATGATGAATTGCGGGCACTTGCGCATGGCATTGATCACACGTGCGAATCCGTTGAAAAATTCTGTTCCATGCTCTTTGTCTTTAATCGTAATTAATTCATCAAACAACGCCCCTGCACAAAAAGCTTTTTCACCACCGGATCGAAGAATGATAACCTTCGTTTCATTATCATTGCCCGCGCTATGGATTTCCTTTGCCAGCTCATCCAGTATTTTGCCGGGCAACGAATTGCTTTGAGGATGAAAAAACTCAATCGACGTAATGCCGTTATGAAAGGAAGATTTTACATAGCCAATATCCGTGGCACCCATTGTTTTTAGTTTAATTTATTTACTATTCTTTTGATTCCATTCTTAATTAACTGTTGTTCAAAATTAATTAACAATCCAAGTTTTAATCCTGTTAATTTTAAGTAAGTTATAACTTGTTTATAATGGACAGGCGCTAATAGCTCAACAGATTTTAATTCGACAAGGACTTTTTCTTCAACTATTAAATCAGCTCTGAATCCTAATTCCTGCTTCACATTTTTCCAGATAACAGGTATTGGAACCTGTCTTCTCAAATATAAACCATGAGTATTTTTTAATTCATATTCAGCAATTGTTTCATAAACGGATTCAAATAAGCCAGGCCCTAATTCTACATGAATCTTATACATTACATCAACGATTATCGTTGCAATTTCGTTTTCAGTCATAAACCTTTCTTTGCGCCTCTGCGCCTTTGCGCGATTATTAAAATTCCACTTCATGAAGATCGAAGAATTAGAATAGCGCGCAAAGGCGCGGAGGCGCAAAGGAGAAGGGTTTTATGACGGTAATTTTTTTACCATTGTTAGTATAGTTGCGATGGCTACGCTTTCGCCGGTTTCATCATATACATCCAGGTACCATTTTACAATGCCTTTCGGGACATCATTTTCATCTTTCTTATCCTGCTGAATTTTTTCCTTGCAGGTAAGTTTCACACCGATTGTAGTACCGGCGTATACTGGTTTTATGAAGCGGCATTCTTCAATCCCATAATTAAGTAATACAGGACCTTTTTTTGCATCCACAAATAATCCTGCAGCAGCGCTCAATATAAAATATCCATGAGCAACCGGTTTTGTAAATATCGTTCCTTCCAGCGAAGTGTGGTCAGTATGCGCATAAAAATGATCCCATGTTGTATTTGCAAAATTGACGATATCGGCTTCCGTTATGGTTCGCTTATGCGTGATAACGGTATCGCCTATCTGCAGTTCTTCAAAATATTTACGGAAAGGATGTTTATCTTCTTCCGGCTGTTTTGCGTGTGGCTGGTAAATGCCGGTAACAGCCGTGATCGAAGTAGGGGAACCCTGCAAGGCTACCCGTTGCATATAATGTTTCACACCACGTATGCCACCCATCTCTTCACCACCACCAGCTCTGCCCGGACCGCCATGAACCAGCATCGGTAATGGCGAACCATGCCCCGTGCTTTCACGGGCGCAATCATTATTCAATATTAAAATCCTTCCATGATGACTACCTGCCCCAAGAATATATTCTGTTGCAATGCCATCATTTGCTGTAACGATTGTGCTGCAAAGCGACCCTTTCCCTTTTTTTGATAGCTCAATTGCATCATCCATGTTCCTGTAAGGCATAATTGTACTTACCGGACCAAATGCCTCTACATTATGCGGCTCTTCACTGGAAAAAGGATTTTCACTTATTAATAATATTGGACTTATAAATGCTCCTTTTGTGGCATCAGCATCGATCAATTCCACGCTATCCAGTGAGCCATAAATAATTTGAGAAGAAGCGAGCAATTGCTGAACCTGGTTTCTGACTTCAGCCCGCTGGCTCTGTCCCGCCAGTGCACCCATTCTCACTTTTTCGTTTTGAGGATTGCCGATGGTAGTTTGTATAAGAGCCTTGGTCAATGCCTTCGTAACATCTTCCATTTTATTTTCCGGAACAAAAATTCTCCTGATACCAGTGCATTTTTGCCCAGCCTTCACAGTCATTTCTTTTCTTATCTCCTTAATAAAAATATCCCATTCAGGCATACCCGCATTTACATCATTCCCCAATACAATACAATTCAATGAATCCGCTTCCATATTAAAAGGAGTATTCGCATTTAAAATTTTTGGATTTGATTTCAGCATCAACCCGGTGTTTGCAGAACCGGTAAAAGTGATTACATCCTGCGCTGTTACGTGATCCAATAAATCGCCTGCACTGCCGCATATTAATTGCAACGCACCATTTGGTAAAATACCAGATGCGATGATTTCTTTCACCACGGCTTCTGTGAGGTATGAAGTGATGGTTGCAGGCTTTACTATCGCCGGAACACCCGCAAGTAAATTCACGGCAATTTTTTCAAGCATTCCCCACACAGGAAAATTAAATGCATTGATATGAACAGCCACTCCTTCCCTGGGCACTAAAATATGCTGACCCATGAAGCTGTTGTTTTTGCTGAGATTCATTCCTTCCCCATCCGTACAGAATATTTTATCGGGAAATTTTCGCCTAAGAGAAGCATATGAGAATAAGTTACCAATGCCTCCTTCAATATCAATCCAGCTGTCAGCTTTCGTTGCACCGGTATAATAACTTATTGTATAAAATTGATCGAGATGATTACGCAGGTGTAAGGCAAGCGCCTTTAACATTTTTCCTCTTTCCTGAAAAGTCATTTTGCGCAATGCAGGGTTTCCTGTTTTTCTTCCATAATCCAGCATGGCGGCAAAATCCAATCCTTTGCTGCTTGCGCGAAAAATTTCATCACCTGTTACAGCATTGAACAATGTCTGACCTTCGCCATCGCCATTCACCCATTTTCCCGTTACATAATTTCCGAGCTTATTCATATTGCAAGTTTGATAAAGCAACTAAATTAATTAAAAGTATATATGATTTAAATCATAAGCTTTTAACTGCAAACATATAATTTTGCATTATTGCCTTGTTGATAATTTTTATCATGTTCCACAAACTAACAGCATTGATATTGTTAATTGCTGTTGCAGGATCAACCTTCAACAAAGCTATTATTTTGCTTGATTACAACCTCAATAAAAACTTTATTGCTACATCGCTTTGTGAAAACCGGGACAAGCCGAAATGCTGTTGCCAGGGAAAATGTTATTTAAAAAAACAATTGCAAAAAGACGAGCCTGGTAAAAGCACTTCCTCCGCGGCAAAAGAAAAAGTAGATTTCGTCTGGTTTTGTGAAGAAAACATAATTAATTACACCGGCTTTTTTGAATGTAACCGCTTCTTCGGGAATTATTCGGAAAAGCAATATGCTGCTTTATTATCTCCTGTTTTTCATCCGCCGGGAAAAGCATAGTTATAATTCCGACTAATCATTCAATGAGCAAAACGCTTATTGGCATATCTGTTGATTATTGACTATTAACTGGTTTATTTCCTACTACATTAATTTATTTTTTGTGAGAAAATTTATATTAATCATTATAATCTCTTTTTCGATATCGGCTGTATATGCCTGTGATATCTGTGGTTGCGGCGGCAGTAACCTGTATATGGGGATGTTACCTGATTTCAAAACAAAATTTATCGGCATACGATACCATTACATGCAATATTATACCCAGCTCGCCGCTGATCATTCTCAATTCAGTCATAATTATTATAACACCGTTGAAGCATGGACCGGTTGGAACATAGGAAGGAAATGGCAGGTGCTTGCATTCGTTCCCTATTATTACAATAAGCAAATGGATGATGATGGTGCTTCAAGCAAAAGCGGCCTGGGTGATGTTACGCTGCTTGTTAATTACCAATTGATGCATACCCGAAAAACAAATGATCATAACAATACGGTAGAACAGTCATTGTGGATAGGTGCCGGCGTAAAATTGCCAACGGGAACATTCAAACTGGATGTGAGTGATCCAAATACTACCGTTGCTGATATCAATGCGCAAATAGGAACGGGAAGTACCGATTTCCTGCTAAATGTCATGCATAATATCAGGATCAATCAATTCGGAATCAATAATAGTTTAAATTATAAAATAAATACAACGAACAGGTCTGACTATAAATATGGAAATAAATTCACAGCGAACAGCATTTCTTATTATCGTTTTCGTGTTCATGGTGTAGCAATTGCTCCCAATGCAGGTATTATTTATGAGCATACCAAACAAAATACATTGATTAAAGAAAAGGTTGATTTTACAGGTGGATATGCAGTAAGTGCACTGGCTGGCGTTGAATTTACTTTTAATAAAATTGCAATTGGATTTAATATGCAAAAACCTTTCAGCCAGGAATATGCAGGTGGCCAAACAAGAATGCAGTTCAGGGGAATGGCTCATGTAACCCTGGCATTTTAGAACCATGATTATAATGAATGTGCGGATGTGCGAATGTGCAGATGTGCGAATATTTGAACCTTGATTGAAGGATTAAATGATTTTAGGATTTTACGCAGTTTGGAAAATCGTCATGATAATCCTTCAATCAAGGTTCAAATATTCGCACATCTGCACATTTGCACATCCGCACATTCACTTCTGTCATCCTGGCATTAAATTTTGTTGGTCGATATTTTGATTGGATTCTTCCTATGGAAAATATTTATTCATTCCTGGATTATAAACAGAATACCGACCATGAGTTGCTGGATGTTTATTCCAAAACGATTACGGGTGTGGTTTCATCCGTAGCGGAAGCGGTGGTGCATATCCAGGTACAAAAAGAAAGTATTGACAAAAGAACGAATGAGAAGCAAATGGTACCTGCATCGGGTTCAGGGTTTATTATTTCGTCTGATGGATTTGTGATAACCAATAATCATGTTATTGAAAAATCGAATGAGATCAAAGTCGCATTGGCAGATGGTCGCGTTGTTGCGGCCGAATTGAAAGGAGCCGATCCTTCAACAGATATCGCAGTACTGAAAATTTATGAAACGGGATTGAAGCCCCTCACCATGGCTGATTCCGATAATCTTCGCCCGGGGCAGATCGCTATTGCCATCGGTAATCCGCTTGGATTACAACATACCGTTACAGCCGGTGTCGTGAGCGCTTTGGGAAGAACGCTGAGAGCAACCAATGGAAGAATGATCGATGATATCATTCAAACAGATGCATCCCTGAACCCGGGAAATTCCGGAGGGCCATTGGTGAATTCCATGGGGCAGGTTATTGGCGTAAATACGGCGACGATTGCTTCTGCACAGGGACTCTGCTTTGCAGTTTCTTCCAGCCTCGCAGCTTATATAGCAGGAAAACTGATTATGGATGGCAGAGTAAAGCGTGCTTATCTTGGTATAGCAGGACAACTCGTTAATCTTTCGGAAAGAATGATCGCTGCAAATAAACTGGAAAAGAAAACCGGAGTATATGTATTTGAGATCGTTGCCGACCAACCTGTTTATAATAGTGAAATCAGGATCGGAGATATCATCGTTGCCCTTGGAGAAAAATCAGTCGGGACAGTAGATGATCTGCACAAAGTGCTCAATGAAAAACTCATCGGCCGGGAATCAATGTTGAGTGTATTGCGGAATGGAAGAAAAACAGAAATTAAAGTGATCCCTGGAGAGATGAAATAATTTGAGGTGGGGGGTATAGGGTGTAAGGCATTAGGTAAAAAGCTTGAGGGTTTGACTTTATGCCCTAAGCCTTAAACCTCATACCTTTTTTTTCATTTTTTTATCAATTTCGTCGCAGAGTTTTTCAAAAATATTATCAATATTGCCTTCTCCCTTTATATATTTTACTTTATCGTATTTTTTGTAGTGTTCGGCTACGGGTGCAGTTTTTTTATCATATTCTGCAATTCGTGCTGCGATTACATCTTCATCTCTGTCATCACTACGCTCCGACGTAAGCCCACGATTTAATAAACGATTGACCAATTCTTTTACGCTCACCTGCAAAGCCAATACGATTGCGATTTCCGTATTTTTTTGAGCAAGTAATTTATCGAGCGCTTCGGCCTGTGCGTTGGTTCGGGGAAAGCCATCAAACAAAAAACCATTGGCTTTGGGATTATTATCGAGCGCCGAATTGATCATTTCAATGACTATTTCATCAGGTACGAGCTCCCCCTTTGCAATGAGATTTTTTACGGCTAAGCCCAATGGCGTTTCCCTGGCAATTTCGCTGCGCAGTAAGTCGCCGGTGCTTAGATGTTTAAGTCCGTATTTGGCTATAAGTCTTTCAGACTGCGTACCTTTTCCACTGCCCGGAGGGCCGAATAAAATTAAATTAAACATGATAGTTACTAACCTTGTGAGTGGACAAATATAATATAGACTATTTAAAATCTTTAACAATTAATTAAAAAAGGCATAAAGGTAAAAAAACGTCGTATTTCTTCGTGAAAGCAAGCCAGCTTTTCCAAAGTTTAAAACTTTGGAAAAGTCTGCGGGCAGACAAACCGCACAAACCAAGCCACCGTATATTTGTTATAACGATGGAAATCATGAAAAAAATAATCAGAAATTCTTTTATTGCATTATTGGCACTTGCATTGCAGCATTGTACCTATTCCCAATCTCCCGATAAATTGAAATTAAGTAGTATGGATTCAGCAAAAAAAAACAATAACCCTGTTTATTCCCACAGTGATTCATCGAAAGTTGAAATAAGTAATGATGAATGGAAAAAGATATTACCGAAAGATATTTATAATATCGCCCGGCTAAAAGGAACGGAACGTCCCGGTACAAGCGAGTTTGAACACTCGAAAGAAATCGGAACTTATTATTGTGCAGTATGCGGTAACGCCTTGTTTAAAAGTGATACCAAGTTTGAAAGCGGATGTGGCTGGCCCAGTTTTTATGAGCCAATCAGTAAGGAAAGTATCATTTATGAGCAGGATAATTCATATGGCATGGCAAGAACAGAAGTAATGTGCGGAAGATGTAAATCGCACCTGGGACATGTATTCAATGATGGTCCTCCTCCAACCGGGTTGCGCTATTGCATCAATGGCGTGGTGCTGGATTTTGAGAAGGCGAAAGATGCAGAGAAAAAATATAATGCGACGAAAGAACCATGATTAAAGGGATTAAAAAAGATTATGAGGAAATGAACGATTTATCAAAATTTCCTCATAATCTTTTTTAATCTATAAAATCATGGTTCTATTTCTTAAAATCTACGTTAATTGTAATATCCACATCTTTTCCCGCAATCAGTCCGCCCGCTTCAATGGTTTTATCCCATTTTAAATTATAATCGAATCGGTTGATAGTGGTTTTTGCTTTGAAACCAATATGAGTTCCCATCATATTGGCAGTTCCTCCATATTTAACATCAAATGAAACGGGTTTTGTAATGTCCCTGATCGTGAGATTTCCGCTCAGTTTATATTTATTGTCTCCCAGAGGCTGGAAACTGGTACTTTCAAATTTCATTTGGGGAAATTTTTCAGCATTCAAAAAATCATCAGATTTAAGATGCTTGTCGCGATTTTCATTATCCGTATTGATGGATTTGACGTCTACAATGAAATTGATTTTAGCATCGGAAAAATCATCTTTGCTATTTTCCATAGTTCCGTCGAAAGATTTGAAACTGCCTTCCACATCGGAAACCACAAGATGTGTGACTGAAAAAATAACATTGGAATGTGTTTTATCCAATGTCCATTTGGCTGGCACATGCGCAAAAGCAGCGCCGTTGGTTTTGTGGGCAATACTGGTCAGTTTTGTGGAAACAGGTGTAAAGGCGGCAATGCTTATCAGCATCATTCCTGCCGGCATAATAAATAGTTTTTTCATAATCTGAAAATTTAATGTTTAAACATTAATAAAGGTAGACTTTTTTTCCAATCCTTAAAATTATTTCCTACTATTTTTGTGGATTTTTTTTAATTAGGTGTTCTTGCCTTGAGCAAAATGACCCCATGCGACGGCAGCAATGCAGCATAAGAATTGGAGAAAATGCCCAACTCTTTTTGTCTCCATATATCTCTGAGTTTTACCTTGGGGGAAAGTTTTATAGAGGTAAAATCGATATTCTGTTTATTCGTTTTATCATCCTGGTTAAAAATACCAATCGCGGTTGTTCCATCTTCAAGTTCCTTTGTCCAAACCTGCAGATGATTTTTATCAAATACTTTTTTTGCCGGTTTTGCAAGTGCATCCTGGTTAATGGCGAGCACTTCATCATTAGTCAGCAGGTTGAGAGTAAAATCATCCAGCTGACTCATATCGCAACCTATCAGCAAAGGCGCGGATAATAATGCCCAAAGGCTGATATGCGTATATTGCTCATCGGGAGAAAGCCTTGTATTGTGCAAGCTGGGACCCCAACCCACTTTTCCTACGATCAGCATATCCGGATCATTAAAATGCCCGGGTGCAATATAGGGCGCACTTTTATCCTGGCTGAATCCGATGCTGGAAAGACTTGACCAGGTATCCGTAATATCGCCGGTAGTGCGCCAGCTGTTAGCCCCAACCTCCGCTCCCCATTTCCATACATCACCCATTCCATACTGGCAAAGACTGTAAACGATATCTCTTTGATTTTTTTTCAACGCTTCCTGCATCACGAAATAAGGTTTTTTATATTCATCCAGTGATGGCTGTGCCGGTGCAATCTGGCCATAAGAACACCAGTCATATTTCAGGTAATCAATTCCCCATTGCGCGTAAGTTTTTGCATCCTGGTCCTCGTGCTGATAACTGCCTGCATATCCACCACAGGTCAATGTTCCGGGCGACGAGTAAATACCTATTTTCAATCCAAGGCTGTGTACATAATCGCAGAGCCCTTTCATGTCGGGAAATTTTTTATTGGGTATGATTTCTCCCTGGTCATTGCGTTTATCTTCCCATCCGTCATCAATATTGATATAGGTCCAGCCATGAGTAGCCAGTTTGTCGTACATAGCTTTGGCGGAGGCTTTCACTTTTTCATCGCTTACAGTCAATCCCCAGCAATTCCAGCTATTCCATCCCAATGCAGGTGTTAACCGGACATTATCTCCGCAAATGATGCTGAAGTTTTTACTTGCAGCACTTATTTTATTTTTGACGGTCAGTTTTACTTTGAAATTTCCTTTCGTAGCAATGGAACCGGTTATGATTCCCGTTTGTTTATTGAGTTGCAGACCTGCAGGTAAACCTGTTGCTTCATAACTCAGTGGGTTTTGCCCGGTAGCAGGAATCTTATACAGGAATGGTGATCCGGGCTGCACGCCAAAAATACTGGCTGCATTAATTTTTGGCGCTGCCTTTGCGGCAGGAGTTAAAATATAAGGAATGCCTTCTTTTGCAATAATTTCTTTTTTACTTCTGTCTTCTATGAAACTGTATGTTACTTCGTAAGATTTATTCTCGGACAGAACAGCTTTATAGGTGTATTCGAAGGGCCGGGTTTTTGCGAAATCTGTTCCGATTGTTTGTTTGAATACCTGAGCTCCTGAAACCGGATCCGTAATGATGATCCTTAATTTACCGGTGAAATCATATTGCTCGCTTGTAGATTGCAGCATAATTTTTTTCGAAACTTTTTTATCGGCACCAAATTGAAATCCGTTATCATTGGTATTGATAACAACATAATCTGTTACATCCATCACGCTGATTCCATAATTGCCTTCATACATTCCTCCATCACCGCCATGATCGTATACACGAACGGCAATCAGGTTTTCTTTGTTCCAAAAAATCCGCCGGTCATTCAACGATAGGGTGTATGATCTCAAAGCATCATATGGACCTTGTTTGATATCCATATTTCTTCCTGCATTCCTGCCCAGAAATATTCCATTCAGGTAAACTTCATCCCCATCATCAATTTTTCCCAGATCAATTTTTAATTTTTCTTTCAGGTAAGATTTCTCCCTGATAGAAGAAGGAATCATCACGTGCACGCGATACCATGCAAAGCCGTTATAATCCGGATATCCCTGCACTTCCCATGGCTTCCCCACTTCAATGGCTTGCCAGCCGCTGTCGTTCAAAACAGGAGAGGCCCAATCGGGCTGGTCGCCGGTTTTGAATTTCCAACCTTTGTCAATTTTAATATCCTGTGCAGTGAGTGAAGCGAAAAAAAACAGAAAAGGAAGAGCAATTAGTTTTTGCATGGCAGTAAAATTAGAGGGCACAAATTACAAAAGAGCTGTTGATTATTTATTTTTGCTTGATTCAACCGGTATTTTTGTATAAGGATCCTTAATGCATCCTCATTGCCTCCTTAGCTCAGTTGGCCAGAGCAGCTGATTCGTAATCAGCAGGTCGCGGGTTCGAATCCCGTGGGAGGCTCTTTACTTGAACATTGAATGTTGAATATTGATTATTGAATGTTTCGTGGTGCTCGACATCCCGGGAATATTCAATAATCAATATTCAACACTCAATGTTCACTTTCTTCCCCGCTGAGTCTCCGCCATACGCACTTACTTTCTCATTCAGTTTCCGCAGGACTCAGCGGTCAGTGACTAGCCAAGTATTTAATTAGCTGAATTCTTGTATTGCAAGAAATTTTTTTTGTAATATTCAAGTAAAGAAACCTTCATTTGTAGTAAGAAAGTTACGAACATTTTTAAATGAGATTCCTTATCATCCCAATCATCGAAGGCAAGATAATCCGGCTTCAGGTCGAGCGCATTTATGCAGACGATAAAATAGAACATTTCAAAGTTACAGGTAAGAACAAATCAGTTGTATTGCAAACAAACCGGCTGTTATTTCAGGCACGAAAATTAAAAAGTCGAAAGGGTCAATGGAAAACTATTGACGGGCATATACATAGTGAGTATGCGCTGAAAAAAATCACTGAGGCGATTGAAACTTATTTGAGTGATCTGGAATAACGATTTCCAGTCTCCGCTTGGTCACTATATGCAGGCACAAGTAGTCCCGCAGGCAGCATCTTGCTTTATTAAGTAAGTTCGTATGTGCCTGCGGGAACACTTGCGCCAGCTCTCTGAAGTAAGTTTGGGATTTATTTCCATCCGCCACCTAAGGAACGATACAATTCAACCATAGCGCCTAGCCGTTGACGTTGTATGGAGGCGAGGTTTAGTTCCGCATCCAAGGCATTGGTTTGCGCTGTTATCACTTCCAGGTAATTGGCCATATCGCTCTTGAATAAAAGTTGTGCATTCGCAACAGCGTGATGCAATGTGTCAACCTGGTTGCTGGCAATTTCCTGTTGTTGTTTTAATTTTTCTGTTTGCACCAAAGCATCTGATACTTCACCGACAGCATTCAATACAGATTGTCTGAATTGGATAACCGCCTGTTCTCTTTGAATTTTTGCTATTTCAAATTGTGTTTTCAATTCACGTCTTCTGAAAACAGGTTGAACAATAGTTCCGGTTGCAAGACCAAATAATGAATTTGGAATGTTGAACCAATTACTGGCTTTGAAAGATTCCAATCCTCCGCCAGCGGTTATATTGAGTGCGGGATACATATTTGCCTGCGCTGCGCCCACTTGTGCATTTACTTTTATAATAGCCATTTCATTTGAACGAACATCGGGCCTGCGGCTCACGATAGCAGCAGGTAATCCTGAATGCATATCAGCCGGAGTGCTGAATTGGTCCAGGCTCACGTGGCGTATGATCGTATCCGGGAAATGACCGGTTAATATTTGCAAAGCATTTTCCTGCAATGCGATGCTTTGTTCCAATTGCGGAATGAGCAGGGCAGTAGTTTGTTTTTGCACTTCGGCCTGTTGTACGGCGAGCGTGGTAACTTCACCGGCATCTCTCAATAATTGTGTAAGCCGCAAGGTGCTGTCACGCAGCGTGAGATTTTTATCCGCGATATCCAGTTGTTTATCCAGCATCAGCAGGTTAAAAAAGCCCTCCGCAATATTCGCTACCAATTGTGTTTGCACTGCTTTTGTTGCTTCATAAGTTTGCAGATAATCTGCGAGTGTCGCTTCTTTTTGCCTGCGGATTTTCCCCCATGTATCGATCTCCCAGGACAAATTCAATCCTGCTATATAATCTTCGATATGATTGGTGCCCAAAAAACTTCCGGTACTCAGCCCATTGAGACTGTTTTTTGAAGGATAGGTATACTGACCGCTTACCTGCAGATCCAATTGTGGTAACAACAATAGTTTCGATTGTTTTACCTGCTGTTGTGCGATATCAATTCTTTTTATGGCTACCTGCAGATCATAATTATAAGCAATGCCGCGTTCTATCAGGCCCTGCAGTGTAGTGTCCGTAAAAAATCTTCTCCATTCAATATCGGCAATGGTACTTGTATCAGAAAAGCTTGCGGCCCTGAACTGCCCGGGCAAATCCAGGTTTGGTCGTTGATAATCCTTACCAACCCGGCAGGCAAAAAATCCAGGTATTACCAGTAAAAAAATCAGGTAGTATATAATATTGTTTCTTTTCATCATCATAAAATTTTTAATCTGCATTGATAGTTTCCTGGCAAAAAATCATTCATCCACAGGTATTTCATACGATTTCGCACCTCCGGTTATTTTTTCCTGGAGGTATTGGAAAATAACAAACAATACCGGGATAATAAATACTCCTAATAATACTCCCGTCAGCATGCCACCTACCGCACCAGTTCCAATAGAACGATTACCAAGCGCCGAAGCACCTGTGGCTCGCACTAACGGCAACAGGCCAACGATAAACGCGAAAGAGGTCATTAAAATGGGGCGTAACCTCAATCTGGCTGCTTCCAGGGCCGAAGCAACAAGGTCCATACCCGACCTGCGTCGCTGTACAGCATATTCCACGATCAGGATGGCATTCTTAGCCAATAAACCAACCAGCATGATCAATCCAACCTGCACATAAATATTATTTTCGATACCTGTGAGTCCTATAAAAGCAAACACACCAAGAATTCCTGTCGGCACCGTTAATATTACAGCAAGCGGTAAAATATAACTTTCATATTGCGCCGCGAGGAGGAAGTAAACAAATATCACACTGAGAAGAAAGATTAAAACACTCTGGCTGCCTGCACGGAGCTCTTCTCTCGTCATGCCCGTAAACTCATATGCATAACCTCTGGGTAGTACCTGCTGTGCAGTTTCCTGGATGGCCTTGATGGCGTCGCCTGTGCTGTAACCTGGTTTTGGCGTGCCATTGATCGTAACTGCATTGAACATATTGTTACGCGTTACCGTTTCAGGACCAAATACTCTTTTAAGCGTCACCAGCGTATTTACCGGTACCATTTCATTGTGCGAATTCTTTACATAGATGCTGTTTAATGTAGCCGGATTGGTTCTATATTCCACATCTGCCTGCGCCATCACACGATAATATTTTCCAAAGCGATTGAAATCAGAAACAAAACTACTTCCGTAATATATCTGAAGTGTTTGCAGCAAATCACTTACTGATACTCCCAATTGTCTTGTTTTGGCGTCATCAATCTCAATCATGTATTGCGGGTTGCCTGTTGCAAAAGTGGTAAAGGCATAAGCGATTTCTTTTCTTTGCATCAATGCACCAATAAAAGCATATGTAGTGGTGGCGAGTTTATCCAAAGCCCCATTGCTACGATCCTGCAGCATGAATTCGAAACCGCTCACATTCCCAAATCCCTGGATGGTAGGGAAGGTGAAGAAGAAAGTGTTCGCATCCTTTACCTGGCCCACTTTCTGCGACAGTCCTGCAGCTAATACCTGGACATCTTTCATCACTCCTCTTTCATTATATGGTTTCATACGAACAAAGCCTGCTCCATAAGGTGATGCATTGGCATTGGAAATAAAATTCAATCCTTCAATAATATATCGTTTGTCTGCTACCGGATCATTTTTCACGATGCTGTCAATTTGCTGCATGGCCCTATGCGTTCTGTCCAATGAACTGCCCGGAGGAGTGCTTACAGCGTATAATAAAAATCCCTGATCCTCTGTTGGAATAAAACCGGTAGGTGTTTTTTGTATTAGTAAAAAAGCACTCAATGATATGATGATCAATCCCAGAATAGCAACCCATTTGCGGCGAATCAGGAATTGTACACTCTTAATATATTTATCGGTCACTGCTTTGAACCCTGTATTAAATGCGGAGAAGAAACGTTTTGCAAAACCTTTTTTATTTGCGCGCCCTTCTTTTTCTTCATCATGCGGGTTTTTTAAAAACAAGGCGCATAAGGCTGGACTTAATGTCAATGCGTTTACTGCTGAAATCAAAATGGCAATCGCCAATGTAAATGCAAACTGCCTGTAAAATACACCTGCCGGACCCTGCATAAATCCTACTGGTACAAATACAGCAGCCATCACCATCGTGATAGATATAATGGCGCCTGATATTTCACTCATGGATTGAATGGTGGCAGGTCGAACAGGAAGATTTGTTCGTTCCATTTTGGAATGTACGGCTTCTACAACTACGATGGCATCATCCACTACTATACCGATTGCTAATACCAATGCAAATAATGTAAGCAGGTTGATGGTAAATCCAAATAACTGCATGAAGAAAAACGTTCCGATAATCGCAACGGGAACTGCAATCGCGGGTATTAGCGTGGAACGAAAATCCTGCAGGAAAATAAATACCACGACGAATACAAGACCAAATGCAATCAATAATGTTTCTCTGACCTGCTTAATAGAAGCATCCAGAAATTCTTTTGAATTGTACATGATCGAAGCCTGTATACCCTTTGGCAGATTTGTCGAAAATTCTTTTATCTGATGTTCTGCTTCTGTAAGGATATCATTTGCATTTGAACCGGCAGTCTGGAAAACTGCAAAGCCTGAAGTGGGATTGCCATTCAATTTACTATTCGAAGAATAAGTAAAAGAGCCAAATTCAACCCTGGCAATATCTTTCAATCTTAAAACGGAACCATCGCTATTCGCTTTGATGATGATATTTTCATAATCCTCGTTCTTATTTAATTTCCCTTTGTATTTGAGAACATATTCAAATGATTCTTTACTGCTCTCTCCAAAGCGACCCGGTGCAGCTTCCAGGCTCTGGTCCCTGATTGCACTGGTTACATCCTGTGGGGAAAGACCGTTTGCAGTCAACCTTTCTGGTTTTAACCATATGCGCATGGAATAATCATGTGTGCCGAATACCTGCGCCTGGCCAACACCGGGAATACGTTGTATTTGCGGGATCAGATTTATTTTAATATAGTTCTGCAAAAAAGTTTCATCATAAGCGCTATCCTTGCTGGATAAGGCCACGAACATAATGATGCTGTTCTGTTGTTTTTGGGTTGAAATTCCCGCCTGAACCACTTCCTGCGGGATTTGGCTAACGGCTTTGGATACGCGATTTTGAACGTTAACGGACGCGATATCCGGATTGGTGCCCTGCTTAAAATATACGGTCAGCGACATACTTCCATCATTGCTGGAGTTGGAAGTCATATACGTCATGTTCTCCACGCCGTTGATTGCTTCTTCAAGTGGTGTGGCTACTGAACGCGCAACTACTTCCGCATTAGCTCCCGGATAAAGAGCGGTTACCGACACGCTCGGCGGAGCAATATCCGGGAACAGTGTGATAGGTAATGAATACAATGATAGCAATCCCAATAAAGTAAGTATGATAGATACTACCGTGGATAAAACCGGTCTGCGAATGAATTTCTGTAACATGCTGTAAACAATTTTTCACACTGGCAGAATTGTGCAACCAGTATATGATCTGCTGAATAATAAATTTGATTATGATATTTCCAACTATTGTTATTTAATCGTGAAACGTCAGATGTCAAACGTGAGAATCCCGCGTTTGTCGTTTCTCATCTCACGAAGAAATTTTAAGTTTACTCAACACTATAAAGGCCTTGCCTTTAATATACTATCCATTGATATGGGCTGGGGTATTATTACAATGCCATCCCTTAAGCGATCCAGTCCTGTGAATACAATTTTTTCGCCGGACTGTAACCCTTTTGTCACCAGGTAGTAATTTCCACTTCTTCCGCTGACTGTTATTGGCGTAGCGGATACCTTATTGCTGTCCGTTAGTGTAAAGACAAATATTTTATCCTGCAATTCAAAAGTTGCTTCCTGCGGAACTACAATGGAATTCTCAATGCGTCTCGCAAGCCGGATCTTTCCTGTATTTCCTGAACGAAGCAATCCTTGTGCATTGGGAAAAATTGCACGGAAATTAATCGCACCGATTGTTTTATTGAATTGTCCTTCCACAATTTCCACCTTCCCTTTTTCAGGATAAATACTTTTATCGGCCAATACCAGTTCCACAGGCGGAAGTTGTTTGATTTTATCTTCGATGGTATTCCCTGCCATTTGATTTTTGAATTCAATAAATTCGGGTTCACTCAATGAAAAATATGCATAGACATTTTTCACTTCAGATAATACAGTAAGTGCTTCCGTTTCATTTTTCCCTACCAGGCTCCCTGTTTTATAAGGAATCCTGCCGATATATCCGTCAACCGCCGCGGTAATAGATGTATAACCGAGATTGATCTGTGCCGTATTTACCGTTGCTTCCGCTTGCGCCACATTTGCTTTTGCTACATTGAAAGCAGCATCTGCAGTTTTCAGCTGAACGTCGGATATCACATTGTTTTGTACCAGGGGAGTAAGTTTATTTACATTGATCTCTGCACTTTCACGAGCTGCTTTTGCAGAGAGTACGCTGGCATTTGCATTGTTCAGTTGTTCGCGGAACGGCTGTTCGTTGATCTTGAACAGAAGCTGGCCCTTTTTTACATGAGCACCTTCATCGACATAAATTTTTTCAAGATATCCTTCTACCTGTGGACGGATATCAATATTTTTTGTTCCTTCAACCGATGCGGTGAACTCACGATAAGTTGTAACCGGTAAAGTATTTATACTGATTACAGGAAGTGATTGTGTGGGTTGCATCATCATCGGGCTGCCTGAAGAAGTTCCGCAACCATATAAAATGACCGCAGCAAATAAAATACAAAAAAAACTAACCAGGGTACTATATTGCCCCGATAATTCAAAAGCTCGTCTGGTTTTTCTAAATAAGTGTTGCATATACTAAATGTTTATAGGATGGCGATGAACCATTCCTAATGAATAACTCAATTTTTATGGGTAGGGCAATCGTTACATATGGTAGTTAACTCAATGCCTGTTCAAAATGTTCAGGCAGATAATGCGATTCATGTAGTGAATCGCTTGATTATAATAATGCTAACATTATTTTTTTTACCGTTGTTAAGGATGAAGGATGAATTAATTATTAATTTTTTAAGTTTTTTATGAATCCTGATATGGCATCATGCAATACCAGTTTATTCAATTCATATGAAACATCCCATTTCCGCGTTAATTTAATAGATATCAATCCGTGCAGGATGGACCAGAACGTATGGTATTTCAAGCACAAATTGTCTGCCGGTTTATTTTTTCCGACGATATCTCCAATGATCTCCATGACCAGTTTCCGCACTTTGAGCATTTCAGGAATGCTTTTTTCGAATTCGCAACAGGCCATCCCGATGCCGAACATCAACTGAAAATATTCTTTATTCTTGAATGCAAAATTCCAGTATGCATCCGCTATTGCCGTTAATTGTTCAGCCGGGGTATCATATTTTTCTTTTGCTTTTTCAAGCTTACTGCATAATAACACGAAACCCTGCTTAGTGAACTCAAATAAAATAGCCTCCTTATTTTCAAAATGGTCATAGATCACAGGCACGCTATACTCGATGGCATCAGCAATTCTTCGGATGGATAGTGACTGCCAACCCTCTGCCCTGACCAGCTGCCAGGCAGTTGCGAGGATAGTTGTCTTGACTTCTACTTTTTGCCTTATCCGTCTTTCCGCTATTCCCATGCATTGTGTTTTTTCCTAACACTGTTAGCAAAGGTAGCGACGTTTCAAAATAAACAAAAAATTTTTTTATGAATGATTGAAAAATCTTGTTGAATTATTTCCACATCCAATTATTTTGTCACATTTTTTGATTACTGTCTAAAGACGAATAAAATTGATAAATCCGGACAAAAGGCTGACGTTTTTTTAAAATTTTTATCGCAGGTATTTTGATACCGGCAATTTTTACCGGCAACTGTTCCACGAGTATTTTGACCAGGTAATCAGATTATTCATCTTAAATATCAAAAACCGAAAAAAATAATTTGCAATTTTTGTCGACGGTCTCGCCGTATTGGTGGTTAGAAAAACTCTGCGCAGGACTGCCGGGGGAACCCTTGTTTACAAGGAATCCAATATAAACAGGCAATAGGGCAGGATTTCCTTCTTAAAATATCAGTTGGCTATTGCATAACAGCGTTTTAGATTGTACTTTGCGGACTTTATTGATTTTGGTTGATTGGCCATTATCAATACTAACCCAGGAACTAATTTTAACCTTAACCAATATGTCCGAACAATTTACAAAGCTCTCCATTATCATACCTGCCTACAATGAAGGCCGTACCATTCATATGATCCTCGATAGGGTAAGTGAAGTGATCCTCATCAATAGTATTCAAAAAGAATTTATCCTGGTGAATGATTGCTCTACCGACGATACTGAGACGGTATTGCTGCAATACATCAAAGATCATCCACAATTGAACATGCAATATTTTAAGCATGAGGTTAATAAGGGGAAAGGAGCTGCTATTCATACGGGCATTGCAAAAGCTACCGGCGAATACCTGATCATCCAGGATGCCGATCTGGAATATGATCCGGAAGAAATTAATGTATTATTGAAACCTGTTTTGCGTGGATTTGCCGATGTTGTTTATGGATCACGTTTTCTCGGCGGAAGCTCACACCGCATTTTATTTTTCTGGCACTCGATTGGAAATAAATTCCTTACAACACTCAGCAATGTATTTACCAATCTTAACCTGACCGATATGGAAACCTGCTACAAACTTTGCAAGACTTCCATCATACAAAAGATTCAATTGAAAGAAAACCGGTTTGGCTTTGAACCGGAGATCACGGCGAAAATTGCCCGCATTCCGGAAATACGCATTTATGAAGTCGGCATTTCGTATTATGGACGAACTTATAAAGAAGGGAAAAAGATTAACTGGAAAGACGGATTCAGAGCCATTTACTGTATTTTGAAATACAATTTATTTTCCTGATGGAGAAAGATCATTCCGGATTGGAAACGCTGGAATTATTTGCAAATGCTCCTCATTTCAACAAGTGGCTTTTTGAAAATATTTCTCCCTATTGCCAGGGAAATATTCTGGAAATCGGAAGTGGTATCGGAAATATCTCCAAACTATTGCTGCAGCAAAATCTACCGGTTACATTGAGTGATCTGCGTAAAGACTATTGCGAACAACTGCGTTTGCTTTTTGGCCAGAACAGGAATTTGCAAAATATTTTGCAGATCGATTTGTCATTACCGGATTTTGAAAACGTATATGCAAAACTATTGCACCAATTCGATACGGTTATTGCACTGAATGTGGTCGAACATATTGAAGACGACAAATTGGTTATAAATAATTGCAGGAAATTATTAAAACCAAATGGACGAGTCATCATTTTAGTGCCGGCCTTTATGAAATTGTATAATTCATTTGATAAAGAGTTAGGACATTTCAGGCGATATAATAAAAAAAACTTAGGCAGGCTGATTCAAACGCAGCAATTAAAAATTGTCATGATGGAATATTTTAATTGTGCGGGTATACTGGGATGGTGGTTTACCGGCTCGGTTTTAAAAAAGAAAATCATTCCAGGCAACCAGCTGGCTATTTATGAAAAAATGGTCCCGTTATTCCGGCTGATTGATAAATTGCTGATGAAGCGGATAGGGCTGTCGGTTATAGTGGTGGCGAGTGGCTAGTGGTAAGAGGCGAGTGGCGAGAAGGCATAAGGTATGACATGCCCCACACCCTCTGCCTTACACCTTAATCATGGTCTCAAAAAAACTTAAACTTCTATCGTCATGTCAAAAGAAATTACATATAAGTATCCCTGGGTGAACGGGCTTTTAAAGTCGGCTGGTTTAATTTTAGCTGCCTTGTACCTGCTGAATTGTTTTACGCCTTTGCGCATGCACTATGACATGATCAGGTATTTTGGAATAGAAGAATGCATAGTAAAAGGCTGCCCGCCTGATTCAGCAGCAGCGCAGGATTATCTGCCCTATGGTTATACGGGGCTCCTGATAATATTAGCCAAGCTTGGGATATTAAAATCTTTCACAATCGTTTTTATTAATTGCATTTATTTATTAGCCGGATTATATATGATTAAAAAAATATTCGCTGCATCCTTGCGGCCGTTTGTTTTTTTTATTCTCGTACTGCTGAACTGGACCATTATGAAATTTACAGTTCATCCACTTTCTGAAATTCAATTCTTTTTCTTTTCAACAGCGAGCTTGTATTTTTTTTATAAGCACACAAAGCACAGAAAATTCATATCACTCGTATTCGCGTTCGTTTTTGCAGGACTCGCATTCCTGACCCGCACGATCGGTGTGGCACTGGTACCTGCATTGCTTCTTGGACTATGCTGGGAGCATAAAGAAGGATTGACAAATATTGTCCGCAGAAATAAACTGCTGGTAATAATTATTTTATTGCTCGTTGCAGGTGTTTTTATTTTTTCAAAGCAACTAGGACTGAATCATTATACCGGTGTGCGCTCGGAACAATTTAAAGGTAACCTGACCATGCTGGATATACTGGGCTGGCATTTTAAAGAGTGGACAGAAATTATTTTGAACGTTCCCTTCAACAGGATTGAAAATTATCTTGGACATGCTGCGCTGATCCTTTTCATTGTATTGGGAATTGCTTTTTTTGGATGGTTCGTATATGCGCTCCTTCGCAACAATAAAATGCCCTTTTTTATAAAAATATATTTGCTGGCTTATTGTGCAATCATATTCTACTGGCCCTTTTATGATCCAAGGTTTTGGGTTCCGATAATACCGATGGGGATTGCGGTTTTATTACAGACCCCGGTTGAATTTAAAAAAATTACAAAACTGATCAGGCCACCATTGTTTTTTGTATATGTTGTACTGGGATTTTTTGCACTTGGATATTTAACCTATACGTCATTTAATAAAAAAACTTTTTCTAAAACCCAGGCAAGCGGCGTTTATCGCAATGAATATGAAACATTTTTTTATGGAAAGCCATTAAGCGATACGGCTACGCAAAGAGACGATTTTGTGATACATCTGCTTAAAGAGTATAACTAACTTTTCCAAAGTTTTAAATTTTGGAAAAGTGGTGAAGTGGTTCAATAAAAAAATCCGTCTGGCCCCAGGCCAGACGGATTTTTTTATTATCGAATTAATTTAATTTGGAGAAGTGTTAATAGGTTTTGCTCCGAGTTTTAAAACATCGTTATAACTCATACTTTTTACTTCAGCTACGGTTAGTCCTGCCGCGGGGCCGGAAACAAATTTATTGCCTTGTATTGTTCCTTTCATGATCACATAACGATAAAGAGATTGGCTAAGATTGAAGCCGGTAATTTGTAACTCAATCTGGCCGACCGTAAAGGTTTCAGCTAAAACAAATCCGATAGATGATGTTGGAAATACATGACCATCGGCGCCGAGATCCACGTAACTTAATATTACACCTTTATCAAGAATGTCCTGTGTTATTAGGGGAGCAGCGATTTGTTGATCAAAAGTAGTATCTCCCGGGTTGGGACTGTCGTCAAACTCGGTCATGTTCAAAGTAATCCAGGAAGAATATATAACACTATCCGGACCCGCAGGACCGGCGGGACCAGCAGGACCTGCATCACCTTTTTTGCAACCTATCATTGCCAAAATGATTACAGATGATAAAATGAAGGCCAGTTTCAGATTTTTCATGTTAATTTTTTTTTAATGTAATTGAGACTTGAAATACCGCCAATATTGCAATTTAATGAGATTATAGCATATTCCGATTCAGCTGCAATTTATTTCGCCTGCTTAATAATAATACGCCTGCATTTAATTGCGGTTGCCTTTGGCGTTTATATATTGATGGTGGGTGCCATTCAGATTTATAATAGGCAGTTTTTCGAAAATTTCCATGATAAAAGCAGCATTATTTTACAGGGATATTATCTTTCCAATGCCATAGATGCATGCAGGCATATGTTCGATATGGGCTCCATTTTTTTGATATTCTTAATAAATCTTCCCTGAATTTTTTCTTCTCCGAATTATCGAGCTTGTATAATTTTATCATAGCGTTTTGAATGCCGAGATCATCCGCTGCGAAAACATCTTCCCTGCCAAGTGTAAACATCAATAACATTTCTGTTGTCCACCTGCCGACTCCTTTTATTTGCGTGAGATATTCAATGACTTCATCATTATTCATTTTATTGAGATGATGATATTCCATTCCTTTTTCAATCGCAAACCTGGCAACATTCCGGACATAATTTGTTTTGGCATTTGAAAGTCCTATTGCCCTCAGGGTATCGAATGGAGTGTCGAGAATTTGCTGAGGCGTGGGATTGCCATCATATATATTTAGAAATCTTTTGTGAATGATATCTGCCACTTTTGTCGACAATTGCTGGCTCATGATTGACCCACACAAATGGATATATACATTTTTGCGCCTTGTCAGTTTCATAGGCGAATGAAGGTCAATTAATTTTTTTAATTTTTTATCTTTCGAAAGATGAAGAAGGTAATCCATAATAAGGCAAGATACAAAGATGTGCGAATGTGCGGATGTGCGGATGTGCGAATTCTTTAGACTGATCGATCAAAAGCATTCGCACATCCGCACATTTGCACATTTGCATATTTGCATGTTATCTTTGTATTCTTATCATTGTTTGATGAATAGAAAAATCATCATTACACAAGATGGTTCGCATTCCATTATGCAGACATGCGAATTCCCCGAACCGGCTATTTCAAAGCATTCGCACATCCGCACATTTGCACATTCGCACATCAGTTATCATTCTATATATGGAGCTATACAGGAATCCATGCATGTATTTATTGATTCCGGTTTAAAACCTCTGCTACATGCTCAACAGGAAGTGTATGTTTTCGAAATGGGTTTTGGTACCGGGCTGAATGCATTGCTGACGCTGCTATATGCTGAAAAAGAAAAAAAGAAAATTTATTATCATACCGTTGAAGCATTTCCCCTCGACAATTATTTTGTTGAAGAGATAAATTATTGTACGCAGTTGAATCGCCGGGATTTGCAAACAGCATTTGAGCAACTGCATAATTCAGAATGGTCGGAGGATATTACCATTTCACCATATTTTAATTTGCATAAAGCAAATGCAGATTTCAACTATTATGAAACAGGTAAAAAATTTCATCTTATTTATTATGATGCATTTGATCCGGAATCACAACCGGGGTTATGGACCTTGCCGGTATTTAAAAAATTATTCATGATGCTATTACCGGGTGGATCTCTGTTGACTTATTGTTCCAAAGGCGCTGTTCGGCGAATAATGCAGGAAGCAGGATTTGCAGTAGAAAAATTACCAGGTCCGGCGCATAAAAGAGAAATTATTAGAGCGATTAAATGATGTGCGAATGTGCGAATGTGCAGATGTGCGAATTCCTTCAGGCTACCAGTTCAAAGAATTCGCACATTTGCACATCTGCACATTCGCACATTGTATTATGGTAATAACATCTGGTCAATTACAAATAGCACGCCGTTATGAGCCATGATATTTATGGCGAGCGCATTTGCCGCTGAAGTATTTTGATTTCCCTTCACTTGCCTGACGCTACCCGATAATTGGAAAACGATACTGCTATCATTCAGTGTAACCCTCGGTTGGCCAACAATCATATCCGGTGAGAATATTCTGGAAGGGAGAACATGATACAGTACAATATTTGCAATTGAATCTGCATTTGCATTATTGATATCATCGGTAGTTGCAAATCCGGCCGCACGAAAACCATTATTAACAGGAGCAAATAAAGTATAAGGTCCGCCATTCGATAATAAACTATCAACACGTGTGCTTCCCTGGCTGGCTCTTGCGATGGCTGCTACAAGATAACTGAATGAAGTATCGATTTGGATTGTTTCCAGGATATTTCCTTTGGGAGGAAACAAGACCTGCGATACTGCATCGATGACGCCATTGCTTGCAAGAATATCCACACTCAGCAAGGGTACGCCATTTACAAAAATTCCATTTGCATTGCTAGTAACAAAGACTGAATCACCATTTGCAGATATTATTTTAGCATTGGGCCCTGCGGGCAGGCTTGCAGCCGTCAAATTTGCACCGATGGTATGATATAAAATCAGATTCTTCAATGTATCATCAGGCATAGCGCTTAAAACAGAACTTGTAAGTCCTGCAGCTGTAAAAGCATCGTTGGTTGGGGCAAATAACGTAAAAGGCCCCGTGCCATTAAAAATAGTATCTAAATGCACCCTGGCGATAGCTGATGAAAGCACTGTGGCATCAGTGGCATTTTGAAGAATAGATTTGATCGAATTTGTTCCCGGAGCAACTGTTGAAGGAGTATTGGTTTTATTACATGCTGCTATAACAACCCCCACGACCAATATTACCGATGAAATGAAAAGGATACTGCGGGAAGATTTGATTTTCATAAAGCAAATTGAAATGAATAATAATTGTTAAAATGATACGAATTTTGATTCGGAAAATTGCGTTTAGTGTGGGTTACTTATAAAATTTTATACTGATTGTCGCAAATAACATTGATTACCAAAGGCAGGGAACCGTTGCATGAAGCGTTAATTTTGAAATAAAAAATTTTGCAGGGTGATTTACTCAAAACTATAACTTACCCTGCCATCTTTCTCATCCTTCAAAAGGATTCCCAATTGCATCAATTGGTTGCGTATTTTATCGGAAGTAGCATAATCTTTTTTAGTTCTTACCTCTTTCCTGATATCGATCAGTAATTCCATCACAGCATTCAGCTTTTCTGAGTCAGCCTCTGTTTCTTCTTTCAGTCCAAATATTTTTTCAATGTAATTTTTAAATTGACCCTTTACATAATCCAGGGTTTCGGCGGATAGGGTAAATTTTTCCAATGCTCCGCTTTTAAATGAATTGATATTGTTTACAAGGGAAAACATATTGGCGAGCACTTTGGCGGTATTGAAATCATCATTCATGAATTCATCAAATTCCCTGCAATAGGCATTAAAATTCTTTTCGAGTTCCCGGCTGATTTCTTTACCCGGATCGAAATTAAGTTTCAATAATTCCTTATAAGCTTCCCATAATCTTTTCAATCCTTTTTCTGCCCCCTGCAATGCATCGTTGCCGAAATCAAGCGTGCTGCGGTAATGTGTTTGCAAAACAAAAAAACGGATTGTCATTGGTGAATAAGCCTGCTCCAATGCAGGATGATCGCCGCTGAATAATTCTGTCAGCCTGATCACATTATTATAACTTTTCCCCATTTTTTTTCCGTTGATGGTTATCATATTATTATGCAACCAGTAACGGGCGGGCGTATGGTTATTGCAGATCGTGCTTTGTGCAATTTCGCTTTCATGGTGTGGAAACATCAGATCCATTCCACCACCGTGAATGTCAAATTCCTTACCCAGGTATTTTGTACTCATCGCCGAGCATTCAATATGCCATCCGGGAAAACCTTCTCCCCAGGGACTTGCCCAGCGCTGAATATGTTCCGGTGGTGCTGCTTTCCACAATGCGAAATCCTGCCGGTTGTGTTTTTCCTCCTGGCTTTCTAACTCCCGTGTTGTTTCAAGAAGATCCTCCAGTATCCTTCCACTTAATTTTCCGTAAGGATATTTCTCTGCGTATTTCTTCACATCAAAATAAACAGATCCATTCATCTCGTAAGCATATCCTTCCCGGATCAATTTCTTTATCATTTCAATCTGTTCTACGATATGTCCTGTTGCTGTTGGTTCAATAGTTGGATCGAGATTATTGAACTGTTGCATTCCCCAATGAAAAAGCCTGGTATATTTCTGAACCAATTCCATTGGTTCCAATTTTTCAAGAAATGCTTTTTTTGCAATTTTATCTTCCGCTTCCCGGCCTTCTTCTTCAAAATGTCCTGCATCTGTGATATTGCGGACATAACGCACTTTATATCCCAGGTGAATCAGGTAACGAAAAATAAAATCAAACGTAATGAAGCCACGTGCATGGCCCAGATGACTTTCACCACTTACAGTAGGCCCGCATACATACATACCCACATAACCCGGGGTGATTGGAACAAATACTTCTTTTTGCCTTGTATATGAATTATGAACTTTTAATGTACTCATGAAATCAAAGTCTTTGGTCGCAAAAATATAGGTTAATGTGCGAATTTACCAATGTGCGAATGTGCGAATTCCTCAAGGCTGACTGCCCAAATGAATTCGCACATTCGCACATTGGTAAATTCGCACATTAAGGTAGTTCCATATCAGCCATAACCGGGTGATGGTCTGAATACGGCAATGAAAATTGGCTGCATTGCAATATGTTAAATTTTTTGTCGGCCATTATATAATCGATCCGCAATGTTGGGGAGAGATGAATATAAGTTCTGCCGATACCAAAACCTTTTTTAATAAAAGCATCCTGCCTGTTACCGCGGATCCGGAAATAAGTGTATGAATTCGGCACATCATTGAAATCACCGCAAATGATTACCGGGTAAGGGCTTTTGTCGAGTTCACTGCGAACTGCATCAGCCTGCTTTCCGCGAAGGCCAAAAGCACGTTTCAATTTTTTAACGATGGACCTGGATGCTTCCAGCAAGCTATCATCCACATTCCTGATAATTTCAACATCGCGAAAATCCTTGGTCCTGAACAATACCGACTGCAGGTGAGTCGTACATACCCTGATCATTTTTCCTTTCATATTGATATCAGCTTCAATCAGGCTTTCTATTGCTATGCTCTTACCGCTGCTATCATATTTGATTTGCTCAGTATTCGTGATCGGATAATGCGAAAAAATAATTACACCGGTTTCATACTTACTATTCTTACCTCCATAATCGCGCGAAAAAAAATAATAGGGATAATGCAGTTGCTCCCTGATATAAGCAATATTAGGTACCAGCTCTTTGGAATTGGAAGGTTCATAAAATTCCTGCAGGCACAGGATATCCGGATTTTGTTGCCGGATGAATTCCATCATTTTAATACGATGCCCTGAAGTAGCGGCTTTTTTGGTTATGAAATCATCCCAGCGGCGAACATTCCAGGTCATAACCCGCAAGGCATTAACAGGTTTTTCGCCGACATGTTTTTTTGTGATATTGAATGCAAGGAATGCGTGGATATTCTGCCAGCCGATTATTAAGACAAATAATGATATAAGAGAAAGCCGACGTGAATAAAAGAACAACCAGAAAATAAAAAATCCAAACACGATGATAAGTAACAGGGGAAAAATCAGGCCGAGCAGGGAAATTACCCACCATTTATCGGGATGAAGAAAGGTATTAGCGCATGCAAGTAAAAAAAGAAATGCTACGACTATATTCGTGATAATTAAGAATCGTTTGGTGAATTTCCTGATAGTTGCCATAGCTGGCGTGTAAATTACAAATCTTCTTCTTCAGCGGCCCTTTTCAAAATGTCTTTTTCTTCATTTGTCAGGAAGCGATAACCCTGTTGATTGATCTTATCAAGGATATCATCGATTCTCTTTTGAGTAATATGCGGGATTTTTTTATAAGGCTGTGTTCCCGAAACGTTATAAAAAAATTCATCCTTCGGTGATTTCCTTTTCTTTTTTTTCTCCGGGTTAAACAGGTTATTGAACCAATCAAAAAAATTATTCATCCATGCGCCCAGGTCATTGCCGCGATGCATCTGGCTAATAAAAAGAAATCCCATACCAGCGGCGGCTATATTTGCGATATATGCTCCTGAATCACCATAGGAGATACTTGAAAAATTAATGACCAGGTAAACCAATGTCAGTATCCAGAGGGGAATTCCTCCATTGATCATCGGGAAAATGCGATAGTCGGGAGCTACCGTGGTAGTGGCGATGGCAACGGCCATGATAGCCGGGTTGGCGCCTGCTAACAGGGAAGCAGTTCCCTGAACATTCATGCCGGGAAGGATAAAATGTGAAATAGCGAACGATACCGCACCGGCAATTCCTCCATAGATATAAATCGGCACCAGTTTCCTGTTACTGGTTAGATCCTGCAGAATATATCCAAAGCTCCAGAGCCAAAACATATTGGAAATAAACCTGAACACATGACGGTCGGAGAACATATAAGTGAGTATGGTCCACGGGCGGCTTGCTAATTTTTCCAGATCAGCCGGCAATACAAACCAATCAAAAACGGAAGTATAATAAGCTTGTGGATTGAGTTGCGTAACCAGGTAGATGATATAAATAAATTTCAGGGTAACGAATACAATGGCATTGATGATGAGTAATTGCACCAATGAGTTTCCATCTTGTCCGAGGTTCATTCTTTTGCGATAGCTATCTTCTTTAACATTCATAGAATCGACGGTAAAGTAAAAGTATTAAATAGAACGAACGGTTTTGCTTATTAGTGTCTGATTCCAACAATTGAATATTGAGTGTTGATTTTACCTTTTCCAAAGTTTAAAACTTTGGAAAAGGTAAAATCAACACTCAATATTCTACTGATTTATTAACACCCACTAATATAAATGGTTTAATAGAAATTACGCCGGTCCCGCTTCTTCCAGTATATAACCATCAAAATCCCTACCACAGCTCCACCTAAGTGCGCCCAATGAGCAACATTATCCCCGGCCGAATTGCGAATGCCAAGATATAATTCCATGGCACCATAAAACAATACAAACCATTTGGCTTTTATTGGAACAAAAAAATACAGGTAAATAAGGCTGTTTGGAAACAGGTAACCAAAAGCTGCAAGGCAACCAAATACGGAGCCCGAAGCTCCTAATGTGGCGCCGTTTAGAGGTGAATGTGGATCATTTATATATTGCTGTTGTGCCTCTATCGGATATTGACTTAACTCCTGATAATAAGGAGTCATTTCAGGATATAAAACAAATAAATGCAAAACCGCTGCTCCTAATCCACAGGCAATGTAAAAAATTAGAAATCGCTTTGGGCCCCAGAAATTTTCAAGGATAGCTCCAAACATCCATAGGGCAAACATATTAAATATTATATGTTCCCAGCTTCCATGCAGGAACATATAAGTGACCAATTGATGTGGTTTGAAAAACGCTGAGCGAATATCATGCAGCGCAAATAGATTTTCAATACTGAAACTGCTGCCTGTATTTTCTAAAGTTTTCTGAGCCAGGAATACCAATACATTTACAATAATTAAATTCTTAATAACCGGTGGGATCATCTGGAAACTTCCAGGACGGAATTCTGACATAATTCTTATTTAATTTCAGTGTGCAAGTTAAGATTTACAAAATTACAATAGGCAATAAGCAACAGGCAATTGGCAAATTTGTTCGCAATTACAAATTGCCCATTGCCCATTGCCTGTTGCTTATTGTCAATTGCCTATTACTTTTTCATCAACTGCGCCACGTTCTCAATATGATGTGTATGCGGAAACATATCCACGGGTTGAATTTGCTCAACCGCATATTTTTCATCAAGCAGAGCAAGATCTCTTGCCTGTGTTGCGGGATTGCAGCTTACATAAACGATCCTCGGAGCTTCCATTTCGAGTATCCTCCTGACTAATTTTTCGTGCATCCCTGCCCGTGGCGGATCGGTAATGATCACATCCGGTTTTCCATGCTGTTCAAAAAAAGCATTATCACATATATCCACCACATCTCCTGCAATAAATGTTGCGTGCTGTATTTTATTTATGGCGGCATTTTGTTTTGCATCGTCAATCGCCTCGGAGATAAAATCAACCCCGATTATTTTTTTTGCAAGCGGACTTAAAAAAATACCAATGCTTCCCGTGCCACAATAAAGATCGTACACGGTTTCTGTATTGCTCAATGCTGCAAAATCTCTTGTTACCCGGTATAAGCGCTCGGCCTGTTTTGTGTTGGTCTGAAAAAAAGATTTCGGCCCTATCTTGAATTGAAAATCTTTGCCACCTGCTTCGTCTCCGGCGGACAGATTTTCCATCACATATCCCTTCCCGTAATAAACCTGTGGAAGAAGATCATGCATGCTGTCATTTTTCTTGGTATTGATCGTGTATAATAAAGTATTGATTGACGGAAAAGACCGTAACAGGTGATCGAGTAATGCGTTTATTTTTTCCTCATGATAATGGCCGAAAACAATATTTACCATGATTTCGCCGGTTGTACAGATGCGAACCTGCATGGTACGCAGAAATCCTTCGTGGAGATACATATCGTAGAATGAAACATCATTTTCATTTCCCCATTTTTTAACAGCATGACGTAGTTCATTGGTTGGTTCTTCCTGGAGATAACAGGTATCGATATCCACTACTTTATCAAATATACCTTTGGCATGAAAACCGGCGGCATTTTGTTTCGCTGACACGGAAGCATCACGCAATTCTTCGGCCAGTAGAAATCTTTTATTGGAAAAAGTATATTCCATTTTATTCCGGTAATACATATGCTGCCCTGCACCAATGATAGGAAGAACAGGCGGCAGCGCTATCTTTCCAATTCGCTTCAGGTTATCTTCTACCTGTTTCTGTTTGTAAAAAAGTTGTTTTTCATAAGGAAGCATTTGCCATTGACATCCTCCACATGTTCCGAAATGAGAACAAAAAGGTTCTACCCTGTCCGGCGAATATTGATGGAACCCTGTAATGTATCCTTCTGCCCAATCTTTTTTGTTCCTGGTAAGTTTTACATTGACGATATCACCTGGAATTGCATTTTCCATGAAAATCACTTTACCATCCACGCGTGCCAGTGATTTTCCTTCTGCAGCGTAATCCGCTACCAGTATTTTTTCCAATAATATATTTTTCTTTTTGGATCTCAACTTCTGATTTGTTCTGATTTAACTGATTTATTCTGATAATTTTTTCGCACAGAGCTAACAGAGAAAAGGAGACAAGGTACAAGATACAAGGAACAAGCTTTGACTCTAAATTATTAAAAAGCAAATTGAATTTCTTAATTATCCTGAATTTAAGACTTGTTCCTTGCTCCTTGTATCTTGTACCTTGTCTCCTTTTCTCTGTTAGCTCCTATGTTTGCAAAGTAAGTAAAAAAGTTCTTTGAGATAAAGTTAAGATACCAATAGATTTGATTTTTAAAAGTGAAAAAAGAATGAGAGCAGATCCGTTAGC
>Ga0137407_10000279_pt1 | contig 36759 bp, 31 predicted proteins | sample CZOMad2_2_16fung_FD_108410 | JGI IMG/M metagenome (GOLD analysis project Ga0137407, IMG submission 108410) | Vadose zone soil fungal communities from Angelo Coast Range Reserve, California, USA - CZOMad2_2_16fungal (Illumina Assembly) | ecosystem: Environmental > Terrestrial > Soil > Vadose... | reverse complement strand
CGTCATGTTCAAATTCATCTTTTTGAACAACTGCAGATTTGATCATTACATTCTGCATGATCAGTTTTGCAATGGCGAATTTATTCTTTCTGTAAAAAGAAAAACTTTTCTTCTCCAATTCCCTGAACATGCGTGCATCTTTAATGCATGCATGCTTGATGATTTCCGCAAAACCATTGATCCATTCATCCTCAGGCAAAGATTTCAGAAGAGAAATATCATACAATAAAAATTCAGGCTGATTGATTAGTCCTACCAGGTTCTTGTAAACGCCTACATCAATTCCGTTCTTGCCACCCACTGAAGCATCCACCATGGCCAATACTGAAGATGGCACGAAACCAAATTTAATACCACGCATATATACCGAAGCAACATAACCCGTGATATCCGTTACTACACCACCTCCTACCCCGATTAAAAAAGATTTCCGATCGGTTTCATATTGGATGAGCTGATCAATGACTTCATCAACAGTTGACTGTACCTTAAATTTTTCGCCAGGCCTGATTACAATTGTTTTCCAGCCATGGAACTTCTTCTGCTGGCTTGCAAAAATATTTTCATCTGTAATGATAACCGCCCGGTTTTTATCAACCAGTTTTTCGAGATGAGTAAAATCAGCGTCAAAATAACAGGTAACTTTTTTTGATGAAAAACGATATATTTTTTTTTGCATGATTTTTTTTATTAACCCGGCACCTGCATTTTTTCAAATACTTCCAGCTCTTTCTCCAGTGTTTTTGTTTTATGATGCTCTTCCTGGTTATTGATATAATCTATTACCTGGTTCACAACACTTGGACTGACGGAATAAGCTGCATATCCTTCATCCCATTCAAAATCCACCTGCAACAATTTATTTTCATTAAGCCATTCGGAAGATTCAGTTTTAACAGATTTGATAACCTGTAACAGATTTTGTGCTGGATGCAATTGCAGGAGGCAATGGACGTGATCCTCCACGCCATTTATTATTAATATCCTTATTCCTTTTTCTTCTGTTCTTTTTTGAATATTCGCAAATAATACTTTCCTGATTGGTTTGGTAAGCAGGGCCTGCTGATGATACACGCTCCAGATAATATGAACGAACAGGTAAACTTTATTGTGATCATTCATGATTTTGATTGCTGATTTTGGGATTTTGAGATTTTGAGATATCTCAAAATCTCAAAATCCCAAAATCGCTAAATTCTTCGCAGGCCGATAGCTTTTAAGAATTCATAATCTTATTCTGGTGGTTGATACTTTCCATATGCACTGCATCAAAATATTTGGTGATGAATTCTTTGGATAATCCTAACTGATCACCTTTCCTGAAGGCTCTTTCCAATATCGTATTCCACCTGTTGGTTTGCAGGATGGTAATATCATTTTCTTTTTTATAAAGGCCGATATTCTCAGATATTTTCATACGCTGCCCTAATATCTGCATTAACTCATCATCTAACTGGTTTATCTGCTGGCGAAGTTTTTCCAGAGCTGCATGATATTCTTCAGAAGCAATATCCTCTTTTCTCCAGCGGATACCATCCAGCATTTCTGCCAGGCGCTCTGGTGTTATCTGCTGCTTGGCATCACTCCATGCTTTGTCGGGATCAATATGACTTTCGATAATCAATCCGTCAAAATCAAGGTCAATTGCTTTTTGTGCTACGTCCTGCAAAATATCCCTGCGCCCGCATATATGAGACGGATCGTTGATAAAAAGCATTCCCGGATGACGGCGTTTCATTTCAATCGCCAGGTGCCACATCGGTGCATTGCGGTATTCTGTATTACCATATGAACTAAAGCCGCGATGGATAAGACCAATATGTTTTATACCGGCCTTGGCTACACGCTCAACAGCTCCGATCCACAATTCAAGATCAGGATTGATTGGGTTCTTGATCAGCACAGGTATATCTGCACCGCGCAAAGCATCTGCTACTTCCTGTACACTAAATGGATTCACCGTGGTGCGTGCGCCGATCCATAATACATCCACATCGAAATGAAGTGCATCTTCCACCTGCTTGGCTGTCGCTGCTTCAACGGCTATGGGAATGCCTGTTAATTTTTTTGCCTTTTGCAACCAGGGCAATCCTTTTGTACCAATACCTTCAAAACTTCCGGGACGTGTGCGGGGTTTCCAGATTCCTGCACGCATCATATCTACCTTACCGGTCTTGTGTAAGCGAACGGCAGTTTCTACAACCTGCTCTTCAGTTTCTGCACTGCAAGGTCCCGATATGATCAGGGGACGTTTATTCCATTTCTCCAGCACCAATTCCTTATTTACTGCTTGTGTCGATTCCATATAAAAAGACTTTTATTATTTTAAAATTCTGAATGTGGATTTTAATCCTGTTCTCCGCCTTAAACCAATTCGCACATCTGCACATTTGCAAATCCGCACATTAATTATCGGCTATTAGCCTCATTCATCCTTATTCTTCTTCCTTTATAATTCTTGCCGTCTATTGCCTTTATCATTTGTTGCGCTACACCTCTATCAATCTCGATCCAGGTATTCATTTCTTTCATATCTATTCTTCCAAGTACATCCTTTCTAAGGTCGCTCATATCGAGGATGAACTGCAAAAAACTCGCTTTGTAAAAACCGTCCTTGGTGCCGAGATTGACAAATAATTTCAGGTAATCGCCGTTGCCATTAAATTCTCTTCCCCGTGTATCTCTTCTCGGACCGGCCACGGGTCTTCTTTCATCTCCAAAACTTCTTGCTCCGACTTTTTCTTTGTAATCGCGCTGACGTTCACGTACATTCAGGTCTTCTGCATTTTCATAATATTTCAGGAAACGGTTAAACTCCATTGCTGCCATACGTTTCAATACTTCTTCCTTGTCAATATTTCCAAATTTTTCAGCAAGCATCGGAACATAACTTTCATAGTCGCCATGACTGATATCTGCCTGTAATAATTTATCCATAAAATGAAAGAACTGCTTGCGGCAAACATCCTTGCCACTGGGTATCTCTAATTTATGAAAAGGCGAATTCACCATTCTTTCTATCTGCTTCAATTTGCCAATTTCACGGCTATGGACAATGGAAAGGCTAAGCCCCGTATTTCCAGCCCTGCCGGTCCGTCCACTGCGATGTGTATATACTTCCACGTCATCAGGAAGTTCATAATTAATTATATGCGAAATGCCTGGTACATCTATTCCTCTTGCTGCCACATCTGTTGCTATCAGCAATTGAATAGTCTTTTCTCTGAACTCGCCCATTACCTTATCACGCTGTTGCTGTGTCAGGTCGCCATGTAATGCATCTATATCATATCCTTCTCTTGTTAGTCTTTCAGCAATATTTTGCGCGTCTGCCTTGGTACGGGTGAAAATAATTCCGTAAAGGCCGGGATTAAAATCAATGATCCGCTTCAACGTATCATACCGGTGATGCGCAGCCGTAACAAAATACTGGTGATCAATATTTTTATTCGCGGCATTCATTTTGCCGATAGTGATTTCAAAAGGGTCCTTCATATATTTCCTGCTCACTCTCCGGATTTCCACGGGCATCGTTGCACTAAAGAGCCATGTAGATTCCCGTTTGGGAGTATTTTGCAGAATGAATTCAATATCATCCTGGAAACCCATATTCAGCATTTCATCCGCCTCATCCAAAACAACATACCTGATTTCTTCCAGGTTGATTGCTTTACGCTCTATCAGATCAATCAATCTTCCGGGAGTAGCTACCACTATCTGAACACCTCGTTTCAAATCACGGATCTGCATACCAATGGAAGCGCCTCCATATACGGCGACTACATGCATACCTGGCATAAATTTTTTAAAGAGCTCCACTTCACTAACAATCTGCAGGCATAGTTCTCTTGTTGGACAAACAACCAGAGCCTGCGGAGATTTTTGTTGCACATTGATCAACTGTAACAAGGGTAAACCAAATGCCGCTGTTTTTCCTGTACCTGTTTGCGCAAGGCCTACCAGATCTTTAGTCCCGCTCAATAAAACAGGAATCGCTTTTTCCTGAATGGGTGTCGGTTCTGTGTATCCCAATGCATCAATCGCACGAACCAGCTTTTCATCCAATCCTAACCCTTCGAATGTCATCATATTGCTTTAAAATTTGCCGCAAATGTACGACTATTGCCGCTTACAGGCGACATTTAGTTTTATCTCTTTGTTACCGGTTTTCATTCCTGATAAGACAACATTCTTTCTTAAAATCAACTTACCAAACGTCCCTACGGGACGAAAAAAACTTTTATTTTTTGCTACCGACCAGTTGTCCCTACGGGACAAAACTATTTTGAGACCATATAAATTAATCTCCCGTCTTCTACCAACAAATCTTTGCTTTAAAAAGAGCTTTTCTACAATTTAAATACTGTTTAACAACATCCCAAAAGGGTCAAGAAACGTGATCCAAAAAGTCATATCACTTACAATCATTCATCGGATCGCAACGAAATTTACTTTTATCATTCATGTCCCGTTAGGGACATCTGGTAGGTAGAACCACCATATACCATTTTTCGACGTCCCATAGGGACGTTTGGTAACTATTCCTAACAATTATGACGAACGTTATATTTTCAAAGAACCTGAATAATTATCAATCGTCCCTACGGGACGAAACCTTGTCATTATTTTTTCTACCGACCAGTTGTCCCTACGGGACAAATATTTAAAAATCAATTTTCAAGTACGTCTCCTGCGACAAATAAATTAATTACATTTTCATGAATTATTTTCCTCAAAATCCTTTTCATCCCAAAAATCCTGGTTCTACTTTATGATTCTCCTTATCTTGTTTGCGTTCTCCATCAATTCTATCAGGTAATCATAATTTTCCTTCTCCAAAGAACTTTTGAATTTGCGCAACTGGCTGATATGCTCATTCAAAACATCCAATACATTTTCCCTGTTTTGCATAAAAATCGGGCCCCACATGGCGGGGCTGCTTTTTGCCAGCCTGACCGTACTTTCAAAACCGCCGCCTGCCAGTTCAAAAATCGCATCTCCTTCTTTTTCTTTTTCCAATACTGTATTTGCGAGTGCAAAGGAAGTTATATGCGAGATATGACTTACATAAGCGGCATGTACATCATGGCTAACCGGGTCCATATACACGAGATTCATTCCTAACTGCCGGTATACTTCTTCGATTGTTTGCAATGCACCCGGATCACTTTTCTCTTTTTCACAAATCACACAGGTACGTCCCGCAAAAGATTCCTTCACGGCAGCTTCGGGACCACTATATTCGGTTCCCCACATCGGATGCGTAGCAACAAAACGACGACGCATCGGGTGCGTGGCAAGGACTTCACATAAAACCTGCTTGGTAGATCCTGCATCAGCCACGATCTGTTTTTCATCAACCAGGTCCATTACCTGTCGCATAACCGGTACCGTTACATCAACCGGGATGGCCACATAAATCAAATCACTTTTTTTAACTGCCTGGTCCAGGGGCAAAGCTTCATCAATTAAACCCAGTTCCAGGGCTTTATCAATACTCGTTTTTGTCCGGCTTACACCGATTACATTTTTGACAAGTCCCTTGTCTTTTAAAGCCAGGCTGAAGGAACCGCTGATCAAACCTACTCCAACTATCGTAATCGAATCAAACATCAGAATATATTTTACTTACCTGAAAATGTTTTTGCCCTTTCAATACTTTCCTGGATCTTTTCTTCAGTTGAACACAGACTTACCCTGATATATTTATCACCAGCATTACCGAAAATCCCTCCCGGCGTGACAAATACCCTGGCATTGTACAAGACATCATCACTCAATTCAAATCCATTTTTATATTTTGACGGAATGGCTGCCCAAACAAACATCCCCGCCTGGTCTTTATTGAACCTGCAATGCAACAGGTCCAGCAATTCATGCACTTTTGTTCTTCTTCTTTTATATACAGCATTGACACTGTCATACCATTGCTTCGGCAAACCAAGAGCCGTTGCTGCTGCCAATTGCACAGGCAAAAACATACCGCTATCCATATTACTCTTGAAGCGCAGCACTTCGTCAATTCTTTCTTTGGTACCAACGAGCATGCCTATTCGCCATCCCGCCATATTCTGTGATTTACTCAGGGAATTCAACTCGATCACTGTATCTTTCGCGCCTTTTATGTGCAACAGGCTCATCGGCCACTCATTCAGAATAAAGCTATATGGATTATCATGAACAACGAGGATGTCATGTTTCTTTGCAAATGCAACCAGCTGCTCAAAAAATGTATTTGTCGGCAGCTGCCCGGTTGGCATGTGAGGATAATTGACAAACATCAAAACCGGCTGTAAACGCGAAACCATCCGCTCCAATTCATCAAAATCCGGAAACCAGTTATTTTCTTCTTTCAGATTATATTCAACAACCTTTCCCCCTGCAAGTTTTGCAGCGCTGCGGTAAGTAGGGTATCCCGGATTCGGTACCAGCACAATATCTCCTTCATTGAGGTAAGTCATGCAAATATGCATGATGCCTTCCTTCGAGCCAATCAAAGGTAATATCTCCGTATCCGGATTCAGCGTTACATCGTACCACTGCTGGTACCATTTCGCTATGGCATTCCGTAAGATTGGTGAGCCTTTATAACTCTGGTATGCATGCACGTTAGGTTTGGCGCTTTCTTCCTGCAATACTCTTATCACCTCTTCGTGCGGAGGTAAATCAGGACTGCCAATTCCCAGGTTGATTATATTTTTTCCCTGTTTATTCAATTCATCGATCTCTCTCAATTTTTGAGAGAAATAATATTCACCGATACCTTCCAGTCTTGCGGACGTTTTCATTGTTTATTTTTTTGAATGAGGTGAAGGGTGAAAGGCTTGGAGTATATCATACCTTATACCTTATACCTTATACCTTATACCCTATACCCTATACCATTGCCTACACCGTTTTACCCTTTTTATACACTCCATAAATTTTCAATCCAGCTGTAATCGGTTTTATGTTTTTAATGACATTGTCAAATTGTTCCAATGTTGAAAATTCCATATCTGCATGGAAAGAATATTGCCAGTCGCTCCCCGGAATGGGAAACGATTGCAGCTTGCTTAAATTAATTCCTCCGTCAGCAATTGCTGTCAATACCTTTGCAAGACTTCCCCTTGAATGATCCGTATGAAAGTTTACAGATGCTTTGTCCGCATTATCCACTTTTACGGCCATCTCTTCCCTCTTTAAAATAAGAAAACGGGTATAATTGTTTTTCATCGTATGGATATTTGGCGCGATAATATCCAGGTGGAACAGGTCGGCTGCCAGTTTGCTGGCAATAGCGGCCACATGTTTGCTATGATGCTGATGAACATGTTTAGCGCTCAATGCGGTATCCTCGGTTTCAATTAATTTCCAATTGTATTTATGGAGATAGTCCAGGCACTGCTGAATAGCCATAGGATGAGAATGCACTTCCCGTATATCCTCCAACGTTACACCGGGATTTACTAAAAGATTCTGCCTGATCTGTAAATAAATTTCACCAACAATTCGCAGGCTGCTTTTCTGGAGTAAATTATAATTGGGAAGAATGCTGCCGGCAATTGAATTTTCAATGGCCATTACAGCCCCATCACTTTCTTTTTTATTGGAAGCGATTTTTACAACTTCATGAAAAGTGCTACATGGAATGATCCCGATATCTTTCCCGAAAAACTGCCGGGCAGCAACCTGGTGGAAACTGCCTTCATAGCCCTGGATGGAGACAGCCCCCACCCAACCTCCTCCGCCAGTTGGCGGAGAGGAGTTTAAAATCTCCGGTTTATTTAGTTGTTTGTTCATATCAAATATTCATATAAAGCATTTTGCCAATTCCCCTTCTGCCTCCGGTCGCCATAGGCTTGCCGAAGGCGATGAAGGAGGTGTTAGAGAGGCCAAAAAAAAATCCCGGCCTTTGACCGGGATTCTTATGTTAAATCGTTCTTTTTTTCATTTACTTCTTAACAAAAGCATTCCCGATCCACTTGCAAAGTAGAAATAAAAATAAAAGTAAAAATAACGGTATGCTTTTGTCTTACTCATAACAGGAACCAAAAATAAAAACTTATTTGGAATAATAAAATTATTTTTTAACCAGTCATAGTTTTTCGTGAGACGTGAAACGGGAAACATGAGAAGTTCAGGTTTAGTGTCTCAGGTCTCACGATTGCCAGAAGTGTTAACTATTGCAACCTGTTCATCACCTGCTGATCAATTTTTTTGAATAGATGGAAGGGTTTATAAGTTCGCCAGCTGTCCAGCTCGATCAGTTCGATATACCGATCCAGCCTGGCCCTCCTGAAATCATATTGTGTTTGTTCAGGCATGTTGATACAGGCAATCCATCCCTTTTGCTCCTGTGTTTCTTCATACCATTCTTCATAATAATCTTTATCGCTGCTATGAAAATTGAGTACATTTTCCGCAATCAGGATAAACTTGAAAATACCATGGCTCATGAATTTATCAACAACATCGCGTTTGATATTCATGATATCATTTTCAATAGCATCATTCCATTCGCCGATCAATTCTATTACAACATAATGTTCATCATAATCAGCCAAAAGCACTTTCATATAAAGTGTTCTTGATCCGAATTCATCCCATTGCGGATGGATATAATAATTATATATGGTTTGTGAATATTCAAATTCAGAATACACTCTTCCGTAAAACGGTGATCGCTCATCATCTTCACTCACATAAAGGTGGCGCCAATTGTAAAATGGTTCGATATCGTGCATATCTCGTTAAAAAAATGAATATTGAGTGTTGAATATTGATTATTGAATATTACTTTTTGATTATCAAACACTCAATAATCAATATTCAACACTCAATATTCAAATCCACGCAATCCCTTAAAATCTCATAATCCGCGATACAATATACATATTCGGAAAAGCTATCTCCAAAAAAAATTATTTTAAGAAGCTGGCATCTATTGCTTTCTTAACACTGCCATATTTCAATAACAATTCTTTAGCTTTTTCGTAATCATCAATGCCGGTTTCGCTCATTACCATTTTAGTACCACGGTCGATTAATTTTGTATTGGTGAGTTGCATGTTTACCATCTTGTTATCTTTTACTCTTCCAATCTTGATCATCACCGCTGTTGAAATCATATTTAGTACCAGCTTTTGCGCTGTTCCACTTTTCATGCGCGTGCTTCCGGTTACAAATTCCGGTCCTACTACTACTTCAACCGGGTAATCGGCTAATGCGGCCAGTGGTGTTCCGGGATTGCAGGTAAGACATCCTGTTATAATTTTTCTTTCCCTGCTTTTTTTCAAAGCGCCGAGAACATAAGGTGTTGTGCCACTCGCTGCAATACCAATCACCACATCATTGTGATCGATATCATGCTCTTCCAAATCAAGCCAGCCCTGTTCCATATTATCTTCAGCATTTTCGATAGGTCGCTGGATAGCAGCTTCCCCGCCGGCGATAATGCCAACGATCAATCCATAAGGCATCCCAAACGTAGGGGGAATTTCACTGGCATCCAATATTCCCAATCTACCGCTGGTTCCTGCGCCAACATAAAATAATCTTCCTCCGTCAAGCATTTTTTCAGTAACAGCTGTTGTCAATTTCTCTATCTGTGGAATTGCTATTGACACAGCATCAGGCACTCCCTTATCTTCCTGGTTAATGAAGGTAAGAATCTCATGAATGGACATCTTTTCGAGATGCCTGTAAATGCTTTCTTCTTCTGTTATCTTCTCGAACGACATAAATACTTTTATTTTCTGTAATATTTTATTAATCCATCCATGGGTTTTCGCAATACGCGTCCAAGATCCAATTGATAGGAACGACATAGTTCCTTTAACACATCCCTGAAACCATATGCAATACTACCCACAAAATGAATCGGCAATTTCCAGCTTTCAGTGTATTTGTATACATGAGCAAAGAAAAAATCATTCAACCCGTCTTCAATAATATTCTCAATCATATAATGACCGCGATTTTGAGCCAGGAAAAGTGCGAAAGATGCCAGGTAGCGGTTGGGTAATGGCTTTTTATAAACATGTTCCAGAATTTCTGCGCGTGTAGTAACATAACAGGCATCGAATTTATATCTGAGATCTTCGTCAAACGTATCGTATAAATAATATTGCAACACTTTTTTACCGAGATAAGCACCGCTACCTTCATCACCCAATACATATCCTAAACCCGGACTATTTTTCACCATTCTCTTTCCATCAAAATAACAGGAAAAACTTCCCGTGCCCAAATTACAAACGATACCTTTTGTTTTTCCGCACAAAGCAAGAGCAGCTCCCATCAGGTCATGATCAACATGTATTTTTTTGGCGGCCGGAAATATTTTTCTGATAGCGCCCTGAATCATTTTTCTGTTCACTGCGCTCACGCAACCTGTTCCATAATAATATATTTCATCAGGAGATATTTTTTTTAACCCAGGCAGAAGTTCATTTTTCAATATTTCTTCTACCTGCTGTTTATTCAAAAAATATGGGCTTATTCCCTGTGTTTCCACAATTTTCTTCTTTTTGTCATGAAGCATGCACCATTCACATTTAGTGGATCCACTGTCGGCTATTAAAATATTCATAACATAATAAATTGTTATAATCAATATGAACTAAGGCGAAGGTAAAATTCGTACCTGATATTAAACATGAAATAGTTTTGGATGAATATTGAATGTAGGATTAGGTAGAATGTTCACAAACTCGTCCCGATAGGGACGGCTGGTCGGTAGAACAATGTTACAAATGACGTTGCGTTCCGTAGGAACGCTTGGTGCGCACCAAACGTTCCTACGGAACGTCGGATCTCTCATCAGAAATTTTCTACCCACGAGATGTCCCTCCGGGACATTTAATGATAACTGGATTTCTTATGCGAATATTCTACCTAATCCTATATTGAATGTTGAATATTGAGCGTTCGATAATCGAAAAGGAACACTCAACATTCAATATTCAACACTCAATAATCAACTATAGGATAACAAATGTAAAGACATTGTCAAAGGTGTAGGACAGCTCTAAGGTTTTGCTTAATTTGCAGCACTCATTACTGAAAAGATATAGAAATGAAAAAACTGAAAGTCTGGATACCATTGCTCTTTGCTATCGTTATGATCGTAGGCATGCTCATTGGGTATCGTCTCTATGAAAACACCAATACCAAAGGATTTTTCAAAACAAGAAAAATGAATCGTGTTCAGGAAGTAGTAGATCTTGTAAACATGAAATATGTAGATCCTGTTGATACAGATTCATTGGGCGAAGAAGCGATCCAGGGAATTCTCTCCCATCTCGATCCCCACTCGTATTTTATTCCTGCTGTTGATCGTGAGGAAATGAATGAGGACCTGAAAGGAAACTTCGAAGGCATTGACATCGAATTCCAGATTATCAATGATACAGTCAATGCTACTTATGTATTGCCCGATGGACCAAGTGATAAAGCCGGAATGCAGATTGGCGACAAATTCATAAAGGTAAATGACTCTGTAGTTGCAGGCAATGGTATTACATCGGAGCGTATCAAGAAATTCCTTCGTGGTCCCGGCGCAAGTAATGTAACCATCACACTAATGAGGGATAATAAAATAAAACAAATTCCTGTTACAAGAGGAACCATTCCTTTGCCGGCTGTGGATGCAGGATACATGTTGGATAAGGAAACAGGATATATCCGTATCAATAAATTTTCAAGAACCACGTATGGCGAATTTCTGCAGGCGATGGAAAAATTACAGCAGCTGGGTTTGCAAAAGCTCGTACTTGACTTGCGTGGCAACGGAGGTGGTATTGTAGATGAAGCGGTTGATATTGCTGACGAATTCCTCGACAACGATAAATTGATTGTATATACAGAAGGAAGAAAAAGCCCAAGAAGAGATTACAAGGCCCAGAAGCCGGGACTGTTTGAAAAGGGAAAATTGATTTTACTTGTAGATGAAGGAACTGCTTCTGCCAGTGAAATTTTGACCGGAGCCTTACAGGATTGGGACAGGGCAACGATTATGGGTAGACGAACATTTGGAAAAGGGCTCGTACAGGAACCTCTCCAATTAAGTGATGGCAGTGAATTGCGGTTGACCATTGCAAGGTATTATACGCCCATTGGCCGCAGCATTCAAAAACCCTATAATAAGGGACGGGAAAATTATAATGAGGAAGTAATAGAAAGATATCATAACGGCGAAGTGATTCATGGCGACTCTTCAAACAGCCATACCGGACCGGTATTTAAAACAAAGGGAGGGCGAATTGTTTATGGCGGCGGCGGCATTGACCCGGATATTTTTGTCGGACTGGATACGAATAATTTATCCAGGAATATTACATCTCTTTATATAAATGGCACGCTCAATAGTTTTATTTACACTTATTACATGCAGCATATTTCAAATTTTCGCCAGTTTAAAAATCCAGCTTCATTTGCAACCGGGTTTCATGATGAAGAAAAAGTCTGGAGCAGTCTCGTGAATTATGCCGCAAAAGACACTATAAATATTCAGACAATTTCCCCGCGCGACAAATCATTATTGCAAAACCGTATCAAAGCTTTATTTGCAAGATTAATATGGCGCACAGAAGGATATTTTGAAATCAGTAATTCCAACGATCCGGTCGTTAAAAGAGCATTGGAAGAAATGGATAGCAAAGTTGCAAGGCCAATTCAGGTAAGAAAATAATATCCGGTTGAGAGGTTGAATAGTTGAGAGGTTGAAAAGAAATTTCAACCTCTCAACTATTCAACCTCTCAACGTTTCAACCTTTCAACTTCTCAACATCCTCAAACAATCTTGGCAGGTTTTTTGACAAACTGTAAGTAATAATTACAAATTATTTCTCGCAACCCTTTGGATCATTCCCCTGCGCGTTGATGTTATCAACGTTTTCAAATTCATTTTTAATTAAATTTTCTTTTATGAGAAAAGCGGCCTTATTCCTCTCTGTAGCAGGTATTTTTTTGCTCACTGCCTGCGGACCGGGGAAAAAATTACGTTCTGCCATGGCAGACATAAAAAGACTGGACAGTGTAAGAAACAGCCTTACCAACCAGGTGAATGATCTTCAGAAAAATGTAGAGGATCTTACCCAAAAGAACAGTGCATTGAATCAGCAAAACAGCGATTTGAATAATCGCCTTGGAACAGCCAATACGAATATGGCTTCACAACAACAAAAATTGGAAGCCTTGCAAAAATCTTTGCAACTACAACGTAGTGCAATGGAAAACCTGCGCGCTAAAATCGCTGCTGCATTAAATAATTTCAAATCAGATGAAGTGCAGGTAACTTATAAAGATGGATTGGTATACGTATCCATGCAGGATAAGTTATTATTCAAAACCGGGAGCGCCAATCTTGGCGTAAGAGGTAAGGAAGCATTATCAACCGTTGCAAATGTTTTGAACCAGGATAGTTCTATAAAAATAATGGTCGTGGGACATACGGATTCCATCCCTATTCGCGGCACATTCAGGGATAACTGGTCGCTAAGCACTGAAAGAGCAAATACCATCGTACGCATTCTGAGTGAAAGTTATGAGGTTAATCCGGCGCGTCTGACAGCATCAGGGAGAAGTAAGTATTCCCCGGTTGCCGATAACGCTACAATCGACGGAAGAGCATTGAACCGTCGTACAGAAATAGTATTAACACCTGATCTGTCGCAGGTTTGGGAACTCGTGAATAGTTCTACAACGAGTCAGTAATTTTACTGATTGATTCTATAAAGTTGAGAGGTTGAAATTTCTTTTCAACCTCTCAACTATTCAACTTTTCAACTATTCAACTATTCACCCTCTTTTATTAATCAAAAAAGCATCCCTTCAAAAAGAGATGCTACTGAAAAATCGGATAAGATTTATATCGGTTTTATTATGCCTGGCTTTTATCAAGGAGTTCCTTTTTCTCGATCCGGTAAGAGCCAATCAATCCTAAACCACCGCCAATGGCGATCAGTGCAAAATAGATAGGCACATTGGCCGGAGAATCGTATTCATGATGAAAATGGCTGACATTATATAAAACAAAATTGTCAAGGAGATAGGCAACAAACAATCCAATACCGGCTCCCACTAACAACAAACCCCATTTCAGATTTTTATAAGGAGCAGGACGATTGGCATTCAGCTTCGGATCCATTCCTTTTTCTATCATCGCCATATGCTCTTTATTGCTCAAATATCTAAGGCCAAATATCATTGCAAAAATTCCCAGGCATGATACAATTAACCATAAAAAAACTAGTTGATCGGGTCCCATTTTATTTAAATTTTAAATTGTTTTTAATGTTATTTATCTGTTTCGTATCAGACAACCGGACTGGCTTTGAGGTTACACTCATCTTATTTTAAACCGCTCCGGTGCTTTTACGGGATATAAGACTGCATGAGAGGACGCCGGGTTACAGGTCCTCTGAAAAAAGCTGAACGCTAAACGCGAAAAGCTGAACGCTGAACGCTAAACAGAAATAGCAAGTCTATATCCCATGCCCCCAGCTCCAGGTATTCAGCGTTCAGCTTTTCGCGTTTAGCGTTTAGCTTTTAGCGTTCAGCGTTCAGCACAATATGGCATGGCATAGAAATAAACTTACTTTGCACTGTAACCTGCTTCTTAAAACACTGTCTTATATAACGTCATGCATGCCGAACTGACCGATAAAGATATTATCAGCAGGGTTCTTAAAGGTGAACAGCAGCTCTTTGCAGCATTGGTGGAGCGTTACCGGAACTATGTTTTCACATTGGTTTTGCGGTTTACGGAAATACGGGAAGATGCAGAAGAGCTCTCACAGGATATATTTGTGAAAGCTTATCGCGCTCTCGCTGATTTCAGAGGTGATTCTAAATTCAGCACCTGGTTATATACGATTGTAAGAACAAGCTGTATTACTTTTCTTCGTAAAAAGAAGCTTGACACTACATCGATAGATAATGAAAAGACGTTTATTCAACTTGAAAACAGAGAATCTGGTTTTAAAGCTAACCGGGTAGAAGCCAAATCCAGGCAGGCAATGGTGAATGAAGCGATTGCACTATTGAGTCCTGACGATGCACAAATCATTACGCTGTTTTATAAGGCTGAACAATCGCTCGAAGAAATAGGAAATATCATAGGAATGGAACCGAATACAGTCAAAGTAAAACTTCATCGTGCAAGACTGCGATTAAGAGAAAAAATGGAAAAATATTTCAGCCATGAAGTACAAGAAATACAGGGTGATTAAAAAAATACCGGCTGATGTTGACAATTGGTCGGAACTTTATAATAATAAGCAATTAATAAGAAATTTTATGAATGAGCAGCAAAATATAGAAGATCGTTTATGGAACTATATTGATGGTGTGACAGGCGCTGAAGAAAAATCTGCTATCGAAAAATTGATAGAAACCAATCTCGAATGGCAGCGTACTTATCGTGAATTGCTCGAAGCGCATCAGTTAATAAACAGCACAGAACTTGAATCTCCTTCCATGCGCTTTACCAAGAACGTTATGGAAGAAATTGCAAAATATCAGGTTGCCCCTGCTACCAGTAGCTATATCAATAAAAAAATCATCTGGGGTGTTGCCGGTTTTTTCATCGTAATGATCCTGGGGTTTTTAATATACAGCTTTGGCCAGATCAATTGGACAAATAATAATTCAGCCAATATTGTTTCTCCTAACATTGAGAAATTAAACCTGGGTAAATTCTTAAATAACAGCTATACCAATATTTTTATTATGATCAATGTAGTATTGGGACTGATGTTGCTGGATATGTACCTGCATCGCAAAAAAGAAAAATTAAGAACTTCTGATTAAAATTTTTCGCGGAGCTAGCGGATAGCTTTTCCAAAGTTTAAAACTTTGGAAAAGCTATCCACTAGCTCCGCGAAAAAAATTTTATTATCCTTACAAACCCAGCAATGTTTTCTCCAGAATTTTGTTTATTTCCTTTGACCGGTTCATAATCATGAAATGACCTCCTTTTAAAACGATATGAGGTTTCGTATAACGAACAGGTAAGATGATGTCCCTTTTCCCATGTATGTGAATATAAGATGATGGCGCTTCTTCGTTTTGCCATGTCGATATAGCATTCATTCCCCAACGAATGAATGAGTCGTCAGATTCCTCAATCATTTGCTTTAAAATCAATTTATCCTCTGCAGTTTCAACACTAATTAATCTTTTCATGATAGCGGCAGATTTCAATAAACTGATAGGAATCATATCATGAATTTTTAATTTTCCCGAAGTTTTCATGTATGGTGGCAACTGAGAAGCTACCGGTACACTCGAAATAATAATATTGGCCATTGGTTTGTGTTGCTGTGATATTTCAGATGCAATCATTCCTCCCATTGACAATCCAACTATTGCAAAAGGGCTACTGGTCTCAATCTTTTCTGCCAGTCTCAACGCATAATTTCTAAGAGATTCATTTTTAAACGGAGTTATCCAATCCAGGTGAACAGCTTCAAATCCCCCTGGTAATAAAATATGTTTAAATACTCTTTTATCTGCCCCGAGCCCACTAATAAAATATACTTTCATATAGAAAACTGAGGAATGAGGATGAAAATGTAAATTTGTTTTTAATCATTCCATTATGAATATTAAAAATAATATTCTTGAAACAATCGGCAACACGCCGTTAATCCGCTTAAATAAAATTACGAGGGATTTTCCCTGCTCTGTTCTTGCTAAAGTAGAATATTTTAATCCAGGCAATTCTGTCAAAGACAGGATGGCCGTGAAGATGATTGAAATAGCCGAAAAAGAAGGGAAGCTCAAACCGGGAGGCACCATCATTGAAGGCACCAGTGGCAATACAGGAATGGGTTTGGCTCTTGCAGCCTGCGTAAAAGGATATAAATGCATTTTTACCACTACAGATAAACAATCCAAAGAAAAAGTGGACATCCTGAAATCTGTGGGCGCTGAAGTAATTGTTTGTCCAACCAACGTTGAGCCCGAAGATCCCCGTAGTTATTATTCAATTGCGGCCAGGCTGGCAAAAGAAATTCCAAATTCATTTCATTGCAATCAATATGATAATCTTGCAAACAGGCTGGCGCATTATGAAACCACCGGTCCGGAAATATGGGAACAGACTGATGGCAAAATCACTCATCTGGTTTGTACAGCAGGAACGGGAGGAACGGTGACGGGGACAGGCATGTTTCTGAAAGAAAAAAATCCGGAAATTAAAATATGGGCAATCGACGTATTTGGTTCCCTGCTTACAAAATATTTTCGCACGGGTGAGGTGGATATGAACGAAGTTCATCCTTATGTTTCGGAAGGTTTTGGTGAAGATTTTGTTCCGAAAAATTATGACATGCGGTTCATTGATTATTTTGAACAGGTAACTGATAAGGATGGTGCCATCATGGCACGCCGCCTGGCAAAAGAGGAAGGTCTTTTTTGCGGATACAGTGCAGGAAGTTGCTTGCAGGGATTGATGCAATTAAAAAACAAATTAAAAAAAGATGACCTGGTCGTTTGTATTTTCCATGATCATGGAAGCCGTTATGTTGCAAAAATTTATAATGATCAATGGATGATGGAACGTGGCTTTTTGGATGTTAAAACATTTCGTGATATCGTAAACGGTCGTGGGGCAAAAAAGCTGGTTACCATCGAACCAGAGTTAACGGTGGGCGATGCTGTTGAGCTGATGAAACAATACAATATCGAAAATATACCCGTTTTAAAAGAAGGAAACCTGGTCGGTGCTATCAGCGAGAGCGGATTATTCAATAAGATGCTTGGAAACGGACAGGACATCAAGCAGAAAAAAATAGACGAAGTGCTTGAACCTTCTTATCCGATTGTAGCTTTTGATACCCCCGTCGAAAGAATCAGCTCCCTGATCAATAAAGAAAACGGGGCCGTTCTGGCAAAAGATGATAGCGGCAACTTACATATCGTTACCAAATATGATGTAATACAATCCCTGCGTAAATAACCGCGAAAGGTAAGAATATGGGGATGTTAAAATACTGCCAATCAGCCTGCTTGCGGGTATTCATATACGTGAACTTCTAAGCCACTAGTATTTAGCAGCTTACCTCATTTTCACATTTCCAAATTTCCACATTTTCACATTTGCTTCGTGTTTTTACGAACGCATTTTCAGAAATTTTACGAGCATATCAGTATTTAGTGCATCCAAAAATTAAGCAAAACATCTCTTGTTATTCACATTGTGGAAATCTATTTTTGATGTAGAAGTTGATTGATACAATCAATCACCAATATCCAAAAAACCAACTGATCCTAATCCAATATCTAAAGAAATTCCGGTGCAAATCCAATATCAGTCAACTTCTTTTTTTTGATTTTTATAGAATAGATAGAATAGACCCAGTTATCCTAAGAAAGTCCAAACTTATCCTTGATCCTTGATTAACCAAACAGTATCCGAAAAACCTATTTAAGTAGAATCCAACATCCGTCCGAAAAACCAGTTGAGCAGTATCCAATACCTGTAAACAACCGACTGCTTTAACTCCGGCCCTCCTGTTAAATTTATGCTCTGATTACATAACAATTTAGCAGGAGGTTCCCGATGGAGGATCTCATCTCTTTGATCCTTTTCTCTTCCACCTTAACTTGCAGCAAAAGATTTATTGGAATGCCGTTATATACAGATCAGCTGGGCAGGGTCCTGGAATTGATGCATGCACCCACAAAAATCATTTCCCTGGTGCCATCACAAACGGAATTATTATATGATTTAGGGCTTGGCGAGGAAGTAGCAGGCATCACCAAATTTTGTGTACATCCGGAACATTGGTACCGCAACAAAACAAGAGTGGGTGGCACGAAGAATATCAATATGAAAATCATCCACAGCATTCAGCCAGATCTTATCATTGCCAATAAAGAAGAAAACAATAAAGAACAGATCGAAGAGCTCGCAAAAAATTATACAGTCTGGATAAGCGATATCTCAACATTAAAAGATGCATTGCAAATGATATTGTCGATTGGAGCAATTACAAATAAAAGCCAGGAAGCAAAAAAAATCGCTTCAATGATAGAAAATAAATTTTCAGAACTGTCAGGGGATTTTAATCAAACTATCGTGCAACAGCATTCGTCAGCTGCTTATCTTATCTGGCGCAAACCTTTTATGGCAGCCGGCGGCGATACATTCATCCATGAAATGATGAAATATTGCGGTCTGAGAAATATTTTTAATGATCACACCCGGTATCCTGAAATAAATATTGAACAATTGCGAATTCCTCCGGGGCTTGAGTCTGAAAAAGAGCGCGAATCAAATGGTTGCAGGCTTTTATTGCTTTCTTCGGAGCCCTACCCCTTCACAAAAAAACATATCGAAGAATTGCAGCCCTATTTACCAGGAACAAAAATTATTCTTGTTGATGGTGAAATGTTCAGTTGGTATGGAAGCAGGCTTTTATATGCAGCTGATTATTTCCATCGGCTGCTACAGGAAATACAATAATAATCTGGTACATTTAATATTTTAAACCAGCCTGTGTTTCATGAGTTTTTCCTTTGGACAAAATGCTGTCGAAACAAATGAGCTTAATAAGCCTTCACGGAAAAAACCAATTTTTCCGGTCAGTGATTTATTGAGGAATTATCTCAAACAGCATGGAAGAGAAGTAAAGCAACCGGTTTCTTATAATGATCTGCTCCACATGACATACTCGGTTCCTCTGAAAGACAAAAACGGAAAAGATACTTTATGGGAAACCGTATCGTATGATATGGCGCACTGGAATTTTATCCGGCAGGGATTGGTGGAAATGTATGCCATTCTAAAAACCGAAGGCGATCTTACATTCACCAAGCACCTGGACGTCGCCAGGATCGATTATTGTTTTTTCGCAAATTCGAATCCTTTTCGAATAAGAATCGTCAATAAATTCAATGATAACTATGATCATTATTATATTAAGCAGGCTGATGCATCAAGAATATATGGCCTGGAACTGGAGCATCTTTTATCACCCAACCGCATCACTTATCTGACACACAATAATACCCTGGTGGAAGAACATATTCCGGGTATTCCCGGTGATGTGTTCATCATAAATTATCTTGAAGACGCGCTGACTAATAAAATTCGTTTCACCAAAGAATTTGTAAAATTCAATGAACGCTGTTTTGTACGATTGCTGGGTGATATGCGCTCCTATAATTTTGTGGTTGAAATCACTCCGGACATCGAAGATTTCCAATACCGGATACGCGCAATCGATTTTGATCAGCAATCTTATGAAGGAAGAAAAAATCTTTACCTGCCACAATTCTTTAAAGAAAATCATCCTTTTGTTGAATTGAGTATGAAATACCTCAACAAGGATTCCATTCAACAATACCAAACCGAAGAAAGAACAATGATGGCATTCCGTGTAGCTTCTTCAAGGTTTCGGTTGATGGAGTTGTTGAATATTATGTCAAAAGATGATATCTCAACCAAAGAAAAATTGAATCAGTTGAAAACTGAGTTGGCGGATCATTTCGCAGCCCCTGTTTTTTATAAATGTAATTCGATGGGCCAGCTGGTAAAGAGACAATTAAAACAAACACTGCAAAAAAATCTCTCCCTTATTCAAAAGAACCTGGGGAATTTTGAGGATTGAATGAGAAGTTGAAAAGTTGATTGGTTGACTTGTTGATAAGAGACGTGTCAACTTTTCAACCAATCAACTTCTCAACCCGTTACAAGCGCCTATTTCCTGCTAAAAACGTATCTTCGCACCTCTTTTAAAACATCAAACCAAAATTTTCAAAAATGGGTAAATACAAACCAGGAGTATTATTCGGAGAAGAATTGGAAGCTTTATATAAAGATGCAAAAGAAAATCAATTCGCCATGCCGGCAGTAAATGTCATTGGTACCAGTACGGTCAATGCAACCCTGGAAACTGCAGCCAAGGTTAATTCACCTGTTATTATACAATTTTCAAATGGAGGAGCGCAATTCAATGCTGGCAAGGGGATGCCGAATGATCACCTGCAGGCCAATATTTCAGGCGGCGTATCAGGCGCATTACATATACATCATGTTGCCAAATATTATGGAGTGCCGGTGATATTACATACGGATCATGCATCAAAAAAGTGGCTGCCATGGGTAAGCGGATTGATTGATGCCGGAGAACAATTCTTTAAAGAAAAAAAACAGCCCCTGTATAGCTCACATATGCTCGATTTATCTGAAGAACCAATTGAAGAAAATATACATACATCAGTTGAATTTTTTAAACGCATGCAACCATTGGGTATGGCTATTGAAATTGAACTGGGTGTAACAGGAGGCGAAGAAGATGGCATTGATAACAGTGGTGTTGAAAATGACAAACTCTATACACAACCTCAACATGTTGCTTATGCATATAAAGAGTTAAGTAAGGTTGGCAGACTTTTCAGTGTTGCGGCAGCTTTTGGCAATGTACACGGTGTGTATAGTCCGGGCAATGTGGAACTGCGTCCAATTATTTTAAAGAACAGCCAGGATTATATTGAAAAGGAATTGAAAACAGTAGCTAAGCCCGTTTACTTTGTATTTCATGGTGGCAGCGGATCGCCCCAGCACCAAATCAGGGAAGCGATAGGATATGGAGCAATAAAAATGAATATTGATACAGACCTTCAATGGGCATTCTGGGAAGGGATTCTTAAATATTACAAAAAGAATGAAGCTTACCTGCAAGCGCAGCTAGGCAATCCCGAAGGAGCTGACAAACCAAATAAGAAATTCTATGATCCCCGCGCATGGTTACGTAAAGGCGAGGAAAATTTCAGCAAACGACTCGAAGTTGCATTCGAGGACCTGAACTGCATAAACAAAAATGCATAATATTAATGTGCGAATGTGCTGATGTGCAAATGTGCGAATTTAATAGGGTAAATTCCATAAAGAATTCGCACATGCGCACATCAGCACATTCGCACATTAATTTCTGCCTTTCATGTAATTAAACATTTTTATTTATCCTTCTTTTTTAATTTCAGCGTTTATTTATTATTATTCAAACAGTATGAAAAAATTTATGACTTGCCTGCTCCTCGTTGCAGGAGCATTACATGTTTTTGCACAGCAGAAACCGGCTGTTCCGGCTGTACCTGCAACGACTCCTGCGGCCGGAAGTAATGGAGCAAAGCAAGGTCCAAAGCCTTATAAAGAAATAATTACTGACAAAGCAATCAGTAAAAAAGGTTTATTCACAGTACATAAGGTAGAAGATAAATGGTATTTCGAAATTGCAGATTCTATTTTGAACCGGGAGATTCTGGCGGTCACCCGTTTCAGTAAAACAGCAGCAGGTGGCAATAGTTATGGTGGTGAAGAAGTGAATGAACAAACCATCCGTTGGGAAAAAGGTCCATCCAATAATGTTTTTCTTCGTGTGATCACAATAGTTAGTATCGCGCGTGATTCCACGCAACCGATCGCGCAGGCCGTTCGCAATTCGAACCTGGACCCAATTGCCGCATCATTTGATATCAAAGCATTCGGCAAAGACTCAACTAGTGTGATCATAGACGTAACTGATTTTTTTAAGAATGATAACCAGCCGGTAAGCCTGAGCCCGGCCGTAAAAAGAAGATATAACCTGAGTGGAATTTCAACAGACAGATCTTATATTCAAGCCATTCACACTTATCCAATCAATACAGAAGTACGAACAGTAAAGACTTTTACCTCTTCACCGGCGATGGGTGGCGGTTTTGTACTTATGCCCTCTCCTTCTGTTACGCTGCCAGCTGCGGAAGCTACAGGAGCTGTAACCCTTGAGTTAAACAATTCTTTTATCCTTCTTCCAAAAATACCTATGAGGAAACGCCTCTTCGATCAACGTGTGGGTTATTTTGCAAGCAGCTATACTGTATATACTGATGATCAGCAAAAAATATCAACCTCCACTTTTATCCACCATTGGAGGCTGGAACCGAAAGACGAGGATATCGAAAAATGGAACCAGGGTCAACTTGTTGAACCAAAAAAACAGATCGTTTTTTATATCGATCCGGCCACACCTAAACAGTGGCGGCCTTATTTGATTGCCGGCATCAATGACTGGCAGAAAGCTTTTGAGAAGGCTGGTTTTAAGAATGCCATTGTGGGGAAAGAATGGCCCGAGAACGACAGCACCATGAGCCTGGAAGATGCCCGCTTTTCAGTGATCCGTTATTTTGCTTCAGATATCGAAAATGCTTATGGCCCCAATTCAGCAGACCCACGCAGTGGTGAAATCATTGAAAGTCATATCGGCTGGTATCATAATGTTATGAAGCTCCTGCATGACTGGTATATGATTCAAACTGCAGCGGTAGACCCAAGAGCGAGAAAAATGAAATTCGATGACAGCCTTATGGGAACACTCGTGCGTTTCGTTTCTTCTCACGAGGTAGGACATACGCTTGGATTAAGACACAATATGGGAAGCAGCAATAAAACTCCTGTTGAAAAATTAAGAGACAAGGCATGGGTTGAAGCCAATGGACATACGGCATCTATCATGGATTACGCCCGCTTTAATTATGTCGCCCAGCCTGAAGATAATATCGGCCCGGCCGGACTTTATCCCAGGATTGGTGATTATGACAAGTGGGCAATTGTGTGGGGATATAAGCCTATTATGAATACAAAGAATGAAGATGAGGATAATAAAATATTAAATAAATGGGTCATCGACAATCTTGCTGCAAATCCCCGCTTATGGTTTGGAGGTGAAGCACAAAATTTCGATCCACGTGCTCAAACGGAAGATCTTGGTGACAATAGTGTGAAAGCAAGTGAATATGGAATAAAGAATTTAAAACGTATCCTAACTGAATTGCCGCAATGGACAAAAGAAGAAGCTGACAAATATGACAACCTGGAAGATATGTATATTCAACTGGTTGTCCAATTTGGACGCTATATGAACCACGTCGCAAAAAATATTGGTGGCATTTATGAAACTTTAAAAAGTGTTGAACAATCCGGAGATGTTTATCAACCCACTCCAAAACCAATTCAAAAAGATGCAGTCGCTTTTTTAAATAGCCAGCTTTTCGAAACGCCATCATGGTTGTTGAATAAAGATATTTTGAATAAATTCAGCAATCCGGCAACAAACGAAAACATAACGAACACCCAGGCCAATGTATTAAATGGTGTTTTATCGTCTGGCCGCCTGTTCAGGATGTCAACCAGTTCTGCCCGTTATGGAGCAGCCAATACCTATGGTGCAGATGAGCTGATTGAAGATATAAGAAAAGGAGTGTGGAGCGAATTGAAATCAAGAAAACCAACTGATGTTTTCCGTAGGAACCTGCAAAAAACATTTGTGGAGGCACTTATTAGTCTCATCAACCCGCAGCAGGTATACCTGCCACCTAACCTTCCAAGAAGTTTTGCAATTTTATTTGGAGGTGATATTAAAAATACGGATATCCCTTCTATTGCACGCGCCAATTTAATCATATTAAAAAATGAAATAACAACAGCCATTCCCGGTACGACAGATAAGCTAAGCAAATATCATTTGCAGGATGTATTGGAAAGAATTAAACAGGCGTTGGAACCGAAATGAACTTCTGATTTTTTCTGAGTTGACTGAACTCCTGAGTCTCTCTGATTTAAATGATTTACTATGTATGGTCTCACACAGAGCTAACAGAGAAAAGGAGTTTGTTCTCTTTTTCTCTGTTAGCTCTGTGCGAAATATTTATTCAATTATAAAATCTCACATAATAAATCATTTAAATCAGAGAGACTCAGGAGTTCAGTCAACTCAGAAAAAATCAGAAGTTCATTATTTCTCCGGCTTCAATACAGCCTTGATATAATTCTGCATATTAAAATATTTTACAGCCGCTCCCTCTAAATCCTGAGTAGTTAACGCATCCACCTTTTTAGCATAATCCTGTATCCATATAGGATCTTCCTGTTCAATCCATGATTGACTGAGTGAATTTAGCCAATAATCGTTCTGCTTCATGCGATCTTCATTTTGCCTTTTCCATGTTTCTTTTACTTTGTCGAGGTCTTTTTGTTCAAGACCTTTTTCCTGTGCATTCCTGATAATTTCGAATAGGGCTGCTGTTAGTTTATCAACATTTTCGGGGCCACAGGGAAAACTGGTGGTAATGGTATAATGGTTATAAGGTCTCTTTTCAAAACCCCCTCTTGTACCTCCTCCATATATGCCACTCATTTCCTCTCTCAGCTTCTCAATTGTTTTTATATTCAACACTTCAATCAATGCTTTCAGTTTTAATTCTTCATCGCGGTTATAAGGAACTTCTCCCGTAAAGATTAAATTCACCAGGCTTTTTTTATCGGCCCCTTTATAAATAGTGGCATCAATCACACCTTTCACCGGCCTCAATCCAACATCCGTAAATTTATTTTCTTTTTGTGCAGAAGGAAGGCTTCCCAAATAAGTTTCCAGCAATGGTTTTATTTTATTGATATCAATATTTCCGACAAAAGTAAAATGGAGTCCGAATGCATTGCCGAATATTTCTTTATAAATAGCAAAAGATCTGTCCAGGTCGATCTTATCAAAGTCGCCGGAGCTTGGCAAACCAGCGGCCCACGGATTATTCTGAAATTCTATTTTAGAAAGTGTATCGCCGAAATAAGCAAAGGGATTCGACCGGATATTCTGCAAAAAACTTTTTTGTGAGCTGATAAAAGACTGAGATAATTTCTCATCTTTTCTGGGTTGGGTGAAGTAGAGGTGAACCAGTTGAAGGAATGTTTCGAAATCTTTTACGCTGCTTGAGCCTTCAATACCTTCATCATTTTGATTGAGATATGGGGCAGCTTCAACGGTTTTGCCGGCAAGAAATTTTTGCAGGTCTACCGGCGACATATCTTTAACACCCATCGCCCCCACCAATTGCGCCGAATATTCTGCATTCTGTTTATCCGCAAGACTATAATTGTGAAACCCTCCCCATCGCCACGAATCCATTTTTATTTCATCATTCTTAAATTCAGTTGGCTTGAGCGTCGCCGTTATACCATTGCTAAAAGTCAGTTCCGTAGTGCCCAAAGCCGTGCTGGTTTCATTCACTATTTTTCCTGCTGCAGGCAATTTATCTATCAGCGATTTTGCAACTGCTTTTTCCTGGTAAGGATTTACAGGCAATTGGTGAGCAGCAATCAGCATCGTAAGTATTTGCTGGTTCGAGGGTAAAGTGGATGCGTCTTTTTCAGGAGCAAGCAGCAATATAAATTTGCCCTGTTTGTTTTCCATTTTCGCTGTCAATGCATTCACTTCCTGCAATGAAATACCGGGAAGAACCTGCTGCATGAACGCATATTCATTGGATATTCCGGGAATTGCCGATCCTGATAAAAAATTATCGATATATTCCTGCACAAGGTGAGATGATTCAGTTTTGTCTTTATTTTCATAGGCGTTCTGCACTTCATTCAGCAAACTGCTTTTTGCCCTGTCCAGTTCAGTTTGCAGGAATCCGAATTTTTTTACAGTTTCGGTTGTCCGTACCAGTGAATCAATGGCTGTTTCCGCAGGCTTATTACTCAATACAGCGAATGATGTAAACGCTTTATATCCCCGAATCAATTCGCTGGTTCCCGTATTTGCAAATAGAAAAGGAGGATTTGGTTGCTGAGTCAATTCATTCAAGCGCTGGTTAATCATGGCGCTGAATAAATTTTCTATGATGGAATTCCGGTAATCGGTCCATGTTTTAACAGGTTTTGCTTTCTCGGTATAGTTAAAAATATTTAACAGCTTTATTGTTTGCTCTTTATCGGTAAGCACCATTGTTTCACTCACTGCTCTTGGAGCAATGGGAATGATTGAAGGTCTTGGCTGCTCGGGCACAGGGTTTCTGAACCTGCTGAAATGTTTTACAATTTCTTTCTCTGCTATCACAGGATCGATATCACCAACAACCACGACAGCCATTAAATCCGGACGGTACCATGTTTTATAAAATCGCCTGATAGCAGCTGGTTTAAAATTTTGGATGATCTCATCCTTTCCAATTGGCAAACGGCTTGCATATTTTGAACCGTTGAAAAGTTTTGGGAAATATTTTTTTCCCATCCTTTCATTGGCTCCTTTCCCGAGCCTTGATTCTTCGAGCACTACTCCCCTTTCCTTATTGATTTCACCTGTATCCAATAATGCATTGCCGGCCCAATCCTCCAGTATGGTAAATCCTTTGTCCAATTTCACTGAATCGTCGGATGGTATGGGCAGTATATAGATAGTCGCATCAAAGCCGGTATTTGCATTCAGATCGGCTCCGAACTGCACACCTATTGACTGCAGGTAACTTACAAGTTCATTTTTTGGAAAATGCGAGGAGCCATTGAAATTCATGTGTTCCATCATATGTGCCAATCCCAGTTGATCTGCATCTTCCAATACAGAACCCGCGTTAACCACTAAACGAAGTTGTACTTTGTTTTCCGGTTTTGCATTTTTGCGGATATAATAAGTTAGCCCATTGGGAAGTTTACCTGTTCTTACTGAAGGATCCACAGGTAATTTATCAATGAGTTTGAACTGTGATAAAACCGGGTGTGATAAAAATAAGGTAATCAATGACAAGAAAAATCCATAGAATAAAGTTTTCAATTTTTTCATATTGAGATATTTTTTTGATTAGTATTCAAGACAACTTAAGTCAGAATTTAAACGGTGCATGAAACGAATGATACCGGTTTTAACAGTAATAATAGAATTTATTTTATCAGCTCTCTGATTGGAGTTCCAATACTTGCATTAGGCATTTGAATATGCAATAACGCCGCAACAGTTGGAGCAATATCTGTCATATGTATCGTTGCGTTAGACTTTCCCTGCCGGATTCCCCAGCCCATGAACACAAGTGGAATATGGGTATCATATGGATTCCATGATCCATGAGTGGTTCCTGTTTTGGCATAAGATTCCAGCCAGCCTGCATTGAATATTACTTCCACAGGACCACTTCGTTTAGAATTATAGCCATTGATGATCATTGTTTTTATTGACTCTGGTATGGGGGCATCGGCAATTTTTGAAACATCTACAGCGAAGTTCACGCCGGGTTGCAATTGCAGATAATCAACAACGGATTTTTTGATTGCATCGAAATCAAGATGTTTTTCATTGATTTTTTTCATATCGAAATTGATCTGGTAATTCATGCCGGAAAGTATTAATTTTTCTTCTCTGAATTTTGATACAAGCAACCGGTCCAGGTTATCGAGAATCAATTGTGATATAAAAAATCCGGCGGGTAATTTATTTTGTTGCATATAACCCACCGCATTAGCAGCTCCATGATCAGCAGTAAGAAAAATAAAATATTGATCTTTCCCTATTTTGGTATCCAGCATTGAAAAGAATTTTGCAAGATCCTGGTCGAGCCGGAGATAAGTATCTTCTATTTCTATCGAGTTAGGGCCGAAAGTATGTCCAACATAATCTGTCGAAGCGCAGTTGATGGTCAGGAAATCAGTAGCAACACCTTTTCCCAATTGATATCCATCTATTGCGGCAGCTGCGAATTCAAGCGTGAGTGTATTTCCAAATGGTGTGGGCCGAAAAAATCCCTTATTTTTTTCATACGCATTTTTGATATTATGAGGGAAGACCGCAGCAGTTTCTCCGGCTAATTTTCCTTCATATGCTTTATTATCAGAATCACTCAGGATATAAGTATTCAACGGATATAAAGTATTCCATCCGTCTTTGATGAATTGCCCGATCTTGTTTTGGCTATTGAATTGATTTACCCAATCCGGCAGCTGCTTCAGGTAATAAGTGCTGCTAATAAAATATCCACTGGCATCATCCAGCCAAAACGCAGCATTTGCTGTATGTCCTGCGGGAAGAATAGCTGCCCTGTCCTTCAACGACACTCCAATAACTTTGGATTGGTAATTGGTGGCGATTCTCAATTCGTCGGTGACTGTAGATACCAATAAATTCCGGGGCGACATCTGCCCTTCAACAGCATTGGGAACACCCACGCTTGCTACGCTACTATCTGCCGTACAGTACATATGCCCGCCCGTGAGCTGATCTGTCCAATCATTGCCTGTAATGCCATCCAATGCGGGCACAGAGCCCGTGAAAATACATGTATGACCCACAGCAGTATACGATGGGAGATAATTGATGAATGTATTCTCGCAGGAAAAACCCTCATTCAATAATCGTTTGAAGCCTCCGTTTCCATAACGATCATAATAACGGTATAAATAATCCCAACGCATCTGATCAATCACAATGCCTACAACCAATTTGGGCCTGCTTAAGGATTGTGTTTGTCCGGAAGAGAAGCTGGCAACCGATAAAAAAATAAATACAAATAAACTTTTACGAAGCATATCCGAATTTTAAACAAAAGTATTTGAATCGGATCATTTGCAAATTAAAAATTGATGAAAAAAGGTGAATAGGAAACTGAGTTATTCAATATTGATTCTCATAATATTGACCCGCCTGTATGCTGATACAACAGTTTCATGTATCCGAAACTTGGTCTTTGGGTTAAATGAGCTAATTTAGCGCCTAATTTTGAACACTTAATCTATCATCAGATGGCAGACATTTTTGAAAGATTGATCAAGCATTATGGCCCGATCGGTCAGCATCGGGAAAGGGCACATGGTTATTTTGCATTCCCCAAACTGGAAGGAGAGATCGGCAATAAAATGAAGTTTCGCGGAAAAGAAATGATCGTATGGAGCCTTAACAATTATCTCGGTTTGGCAAATCATCCGGAAGTACGTAAAACTGATGCCGAATCTGCAGCGCGATTTGGCCTGGCCGCGCCTATGGGTGCAAGAATGATGAGCGGCAACAGCAATTATCACGAACAATTGGAAAAAGAGCTCGCTGATTTTGTGATGAAAGAAGACACTGCATTACTGAACTATGGCTACCAGGGAATGGTTAGTATCATTGATGTATTGTGTGGACGCCATGATGTTGTTGTTTATGATGCAGAATGTCATGCATGCATTATAGATGGACTGCGCCTTCATCCCGGTCACAGGTATGTTTTCAAACATAACGACACCGGCGACTTTGAAAAGCAGCTTCAGCGCGCAACGGCGCTAGTCGAAAAACAAAAAGCAGGTGGCATACTTGTTATTACAGAAGGCGTATTCGGAATGGCGGGTGACCAGGGCCGTTTGAAAGAAATCGCAGCACTAAAAGACAAGTACCAGTTCCGTTTGCTGGTTGACGATGCTCACGGTTTTGGTACTCTTGGAAAAACAGGTGCGGGTGCAGGTGAGGAACAGGGTGTTCAGGATAAGATTGACCTTTATTTTTCGACTTTTGCTAAATCAATGGCATCCATCGGCGCTTTTGTTTCAGGTGAAAAGATCATTATTGATTATATCCGTTATAATATCCGCAGCCAGATATTTGCTAAAAGTTTACCCCTTGCCTTTGTAATAGGAAATCTAAAACGGTTGGAATTATTACGCAATCATCCTGATCTTAAAGACAAATTATGGGAAAACGCGCGAAAATTGCAAAACGGATTAAAACAAAAAGGATTTGATATAGGCAATACTGATTCTGTAGTTACCCCTGTTTATATGATGGGCGATGTACCTGAAGCAACTGCAATGGTTATGGATTTACGCGAAAATTACGGGATATTCTGTTCAATTGTTGTGTACCCTGTAATTCCGAAAGGCAATATAATTTATCGCCTTATTCCTACAGCAATACATACAGATTCCGATATACAGGCTACACTGAAAGCATTTGATGAAACAAAGAAAAAGCTTGATGCCGGAGAATATAAGGTCGAGGCAATCCCTCATATGGCTGAAGTCTGAAATGAGCCAATAAATCACTAAAAAAAAGTCCCCGGTTTTAATAAAACCGGGAACTTTTCGTTTATACATAAGCGATAACATTTACATGAACCGTAGAATTTTTGAAAATACCTCTTTTAAAGGCAAATAAGTGCCTGTTAAAAGACTAAAACATGTAAGCTTATCCGTATAATTTGGCCCCCTAAATCGAAAGCATTGTTGGAAAAATGTACCATATTGACCCTATTGGTATTTTCTTATATCATTGGTTTCCCCGCCCGAAACAAAGCGTTGAATGATTCTACAACTATTATCATCAAATTAGACAATACTTCTCATCACAACCTTTATATAGATTCTGTATACCTCGTTTTTGACAGATATGATCGCAGGGGTGCAGGTGTCATAAAGCAAATTTTTTACCCGGTTGATAATGCGATTAAAGTAACTGTACCAAAAGGTAAATATTATGTAAATATTATTTGCCTCGGCACTTATAACAATGAATGCTTTGAGAGAATCGTCACCGCCAGATCCGATAAGGAAAAAAAACTCTTTTTAAAATTGCAGGAATCTGATCTATTTACTCCGGGACTGGCATTCATACCAGAAGAAAAAATTGATTTTTCAAATCTCTCCGTAACGAGATATGCTTCGTCACGTTAGTTCGTGGTTGATAGTTGATAGTTGATAGTTCATGGTTCATGGTAGAGAATAATACTATGAACTATCAACTATGAACCATCAACCCCAGACAAAAAAAGCCTCCTTATTCAGGAGGCCGCACTAATCAAATACCATTAACCATTAAACCTTATCCTATGAAAAGTCAAATATAGTGTGTTCATATTAAAAAAATGGTTGCATAGTATACCTTTTTTTTAAAAAAAAATGGCAAAATTGATCAATATCAAGTGTAAATCAGACAATTAATCTTCAAAAAGTATAAATCAATCTTTTGTGGTTAACAATGTTCCAACGTTAAATGGCTGTTAATGAGGGAGCAATTGATGTGCTAATGTGCGAATGTGCGGATGTGCGAATTCTTATGATGGATCGCACTAAAGAATTCGCACATCCGCACATTAGCACATTCGCACATCAGCTTTACCAACTGGATTTAAAATTCTTTCTGAATTCTTCAAAGGGTATTTTGCCATAGTCTCCTTCTCCAAAATACTTTACAATGAGTTCAAAATCTTTTGGCTCGAGGTAACCCGGAATAGCCTGTGGACCACTTCCATCAGGAGGGATAATAATAGTAGTGGGGAATTCAAGATGCCCTTGTGTAACATACAATGCAAAATCATTTGTACGGTAATTGGGATTGAATGCATAATCCTTACCATTCCATGTTATGGTTTCACGCGATTCGGCATTCACTCTTACAGGATAAAATTTGTCCTGCACATATTGCATCACATTCTTGTTTGAATAAGTTTTCTTCTCCATTATTTTGCACCAACCGCACCAGTCAGTATAAAGATCAATCAATACAGGTCTTTTTTCTTTTTGCAAATTTTCTGTTGCATCATTAAGGTTCATCCACTTCAAATGATCACCTGAAGGTGCTGGCTTATGTGCACATGAAAAGATAACCAGCCAGGCAGATAAAAAAAGCAGTTTCCCTTTTTGCATAGTATTTTTGTTTATTCAAGTCCGACAAAAGTAAACAAATACCATGCAAAAAATTGTCGTAGCCATTACGGGCGCCAGTGGTTCAATATATGCGCAGTTATTGCTGGATAAGCTGGTTCAACTAAAAGAACAATGGAACGAATTATCGGTTGTAATGACTGAAAACGCCAAAAAGGTGTGGGAAACAGAGCTAGGTAATGAAAGCTACAAAAATTATAAAATCAATTTTTTCCAGCAACAGGACTTTTCCGCACCCTTTGCATCTGGTTCCGGTCAATATAATATGCTTATCATCATTCCTTGCTCTATGGGAACTCTTGGCAGGATTGCAACAGGTGTTTCATCGGACCTGATCACCAGGGCAGCTGATGTTATATTGAAAGAAAGAAGAAAACTGATTTGTGTAGTGCGGGATACCCCTTATAATTTGATACATATCCGCAATATGGAAACGGTAACCTTAGCTGGTGGTATTGTTTGCCCTGCGAGTCCATCTTTTTACAGCAATCCAACCAGCATCGAAGCTGTTGCTGCCACTGTTGTTGACAGGGTACTGGACCTTGCTGGTATCGATATTAAAACTTTCAGATGGGGGAAAAAATGAGGCTGATGAAATCATTCACCCAAATCGACAACTTCTACGCCGGGATATTTTGATTTATCAAAAACAAAAGCGGCATCGCTGACTTCAGCTTTGCCATTGAGCTTATTGATCGTATATAGATACCTGTTACCACCTTTATCAAGCATTTTGCCTGAATAAATGGTTTTTGTTGCCTTGTCTATATACAGATATATTTTATAAAAGTTTTTTGTTTTATCAACAGGGGTCATTTCGATTTCAGACACCAGTTTATTTCCCATTTTCTGATCGCCGTTTAATTTATAAAGGAAATCTTTATCATAAAAATTAGAAAGAAGTCTTTGCGGTGACGCCATGGAAGTGTTTGTGGAAGGATCATATTTTGTTATGGTTACTTCATTCGAGGATTTGTCGTAGGTCCATACATTTTTTCCATCACAAAAAACTTCCTGACCCGTAATACTTAATCTGAATTTATTTCCTTTGGATGATAAGGTTCCTTTTTTTGTACCCTGAGGATTCCCTTTCGCATCTTCTATTTTCAAAGTAAATGTTGCCTGTATAGCTTTGTAGGATTTCATTTTATTACTGACTTCATCCAATATTTTTTTAGCACCCGGATCATTATTGCCGATACTATTATTTTGTGCACGACCTATTACGCCACAGCTTAAAATAAACGCTATTACAACTAATTTCTTCATTTGGCAATTTGATTTTAAAAATAGTGGCAAATATATCTAAAAAAGATACAATAGCCATGCCACGCGATACCTGAATTATATGACTTGGGTATTGAGTGTTGAATGGCGAGTGGTAAGTGGCGAGTAGCTAGTGGTGAGGACAAATAATAAGCTCGACATGCACTACTCGCTACTTACCACTCGCCATTCAACACTCAATATTCAAGTGTACTACAAATAGACTCTATTATCATCGCATTGTTTAATCCAACCTTCCTCCGAGATAGTGATCCAGCTCCATTTCTGTTTTTATAAGAACATCTCTTGCTTTGCTTCCCTGGCTTGGACCTACAACACCTGCGGCTTCCAGCTGATCCATCAAACGCCCTGCCCTGTTATAGCCCAATTTCATTTTTCTTTGTAGCAGGGAGGTAGATCCTACCTGGTTCATCACAATGAGCCTGGCTGCGTCCTCGAAAAGCGGATCGCGGTCACTCAAATCAAAATCTTTTCCTTCGAGTTCTTTTTCATCTACATATTCCGGTAATAGAAATGCCTGCGGATATCCCTGTTGCTCTCCTATAAATGCTGTAATTTCTTCTACTTCGTGTGTATCCACGAAAGCACATTGCATGCGGGTAATTTCACCATTATAGGAAATCAGCATATCTCCCTTTCCAATCAATTGCTCGGCGCCACCAGTATCCAGAATTGTTCTTGAGTCTATTTTTGAGGATACTTTGAATGCGATACGCGCAGGGAAATTGGCCTTAATAGTACCGGTGATAATATTCACCGAGGGTCGTTGCGTAGCTATGATCAGGTGGATACCGACCGCACGGGCCAATTGCGCGAGACGTGCCAACGGCATCTCAACTTCTTTCCCTGCTGTCATGATCAGATCTGCAAATTCATCAATTACCAATACAATAAAAGGAAGGTATTGATGACCTTTTTGCGGATTGAGCCTGCGTTTGATGAATTTATCATTATACTCCCTGATATTGCGCGCGCCTGCTTCTTTAAGTAAATCGTACCTGTTATCCATTTCAATACACAAGGCATTCAGAGTATGGATCACTTTTTTTGTATCAGTAATGATGGGCTCTTCCTCTCCGGGCAACTTGGCAAGAAAATGTTTCTCGATCGTCCGGTATAAACTCAATTCAACTTTTTTCGGATCAACCAAAACCAGTTTGAGTTGTGAAGGATGTTTTTTATAAAGTAAAGAAACGAGGATTGCATTCAACCCCACCGATTTTCCCTGTCCCGTTGCACCAGCCATAAGCAGGTGGGGCATCGCGGTAAGATCAACAATAAAATTTTCATTGTCGATTTTTTTACCAACTGCAATCGGCAGGTTGAAGTTATTGTGCTGGAATTTATCAGACGCCAGTAATGTGCGCATACTCACAACACTCTTTTTTACATTTGGTACTTCTATTCCGATGGTTCCTTTCCCGGGAATAGGAGCAATGATGCGTATACCAAGCGCAGCAAGGCTCAAAGCAATATCATCTTCAAGATTCTTGATCCGGGAGATACGGATACCTGCTGCAGGAACAATTTCATACAAAGTAACGGTAGGTCCGACAGTAGCACTTATTTTCTGAATCTCAATATCATAATTTTTTAAAGTGCCGATGATCTGGTTTTTATTGTTTTCCAGTTCACCTGCATCCTGTACGATTTTGTCACTTCCGTGCGATTCGAGCAAATCCAGCGTGGGATATTTATATTGCTGGAGATCGAGTGTGGGTTCATAATCTGGTAATAATTGCGGTTTCCCTTTAGCATATATATTTTCTGCAACTTCATTATCCTTTTCCGCTGATTTGGTTTTTATTTCCAGCTCCAGTGATGGAATTTTCGATTTTACAGTTGGTTTCGGATCTTCCTGGCGGGCAGGCGGAGCCAGTTGTGCTATTTTCTTAGTGAAATCATGTTCTTCTTCAGGCATTTCTTTTTCAACAAGTCCAAGATCCATTGCCTCATTTTCAATATCAGGCGTAGGAGACATCACAATAATCCCTCCTTCATTTTTGAGCATGTTCCCTTTATTATTGCTGATTGATTCAGCAACAAATAATTTTGCGCCTTCTCCTTTCGGAGGAATACTTAATCCCTTCGACTGCTTTTCTCTTAAGGGCATTGCAGGCATTTTAAATACAGGGTTAAACCTCCATATAAAATACGCCAATGCACTTACAAAAAGCAGCGCACCAGTTCCTATCTTACCAAGAAATCTTGTCAGCCATTCATTGATCATATCGCCAACAGCTCCGCCCCAGGAAAAACTACTTCCTTTTGCCAGGAACGATAAAGCAATTGAAAAAAACAATGTGCTGACAATCACATAACGCAGATTGCGGGTGATAGAAAATATTTTTTTTGCAAAAAGCAGGTTGGCACCTACGATAAAAAAGAAAGAACAAATGAAATATGAAGCAATGCCAAATCCCTTATCAAAAAACTGGTATGATACATATGCACCGAGATTACCCAACAGGTTAGATGCTTTTACATCCGATGATGGCAATAATATGGAAGCTCCCTGGAAAACTTTATCCTGGTCTTCCTTCCAGTTGAATAGGTAAGAGGTGAAAGCAATAAAAAGAAAAATGGCCAGCAACAGGAAAACAGCTCCTGTGATTTTATGGGTACGCTCATCCCTGATAACCTGCCTGACTGTTACCTGCGCCTCTTTTTCTGGTTTCAGCTTATCTGGGACGGACGGCTGGCTTTTCTTCGATTTCGAGCGTTTTGCCATGGCAACAAAGATAAGGAACCCGTTATAACTACAGCAAGTTTCTTGGACGCTTTATGGTAGTTTTAAGGATTAATATAACGATTATCAATCTTCCTTTTTAAAGGAATAAATTGTAATTTAAATAAACAAACAACACCCTTGCATTCTCGTTACAGCGCTGCGGATTATGAGAAATACGACAACCAATATGATTTCCCTTTGCCGATCGTCCAGAAATAATATCCGGAACAAAATATGGAAATTAGTTATCTGCTCTGTTTGCTTTTTTCTGACAGGAAAAGTAAATGGACAATTTTCGACTGATAGTTCCGTGCTT
>Ga0137407_10000274_pt1 | contig 37197 bp, 38 predicted proteins | sample CZOMad2_2_16fung_FD_108410 | JGI IMG/M metagenome (GOLD analysis project Ga0137407, IMG submission 108410) | Vadose zone soil fungal communities from Angelo Coast Range Reserve, California, USA - CZOMad2_2_16fungal (Illumina Assembly) | ecosystem: Environmental > Terrestrial > Soil > Vadose... | reverse complement strand
AGTAAAACCTTATTTATTTACTTCCCATATGCTGGGGTGGAAAGGATTTTTTTATTCGAAAACGGATAATGATGGAACAGTGATAGCCGGATCCATTGAGAATTTCCCCGCTATCCTCAGGAGTCTGGGTATATTATTGAGTTATATCCTGGTTTTTGTAACAACGGCGATATTGGTGTTCAGGAAAAAAGATATTCTTAGTTAATGAATTAAAATTTCTTTTATGCGCAAGCGAAGTTCATAGATAATAGTTCATAGATAATAGTTCATGGTTAATAGTTCATGGTTCATGGTTCATGATTAATAGTCCATGAACCATGAACTATTAACCATGAACCAAAGATCACTGTCCTAAAACATGAATATGTTGTATAAGAAAATACTTTTATCGAATATTTTTTTACTGTCTATATTTTCTGCTTTCCCGCAGGATGTGCCTTCACTTATTCAAAAGGTAAAATCGAAAATAGAGCAGGTGAATAGTTATGAAGCCGATGGCACTATGAAAACAAATGTGAGCTTCCTGAAAGTACCACAGGCAAGGGTGAGAATATATTTCAAGAAACCGGATAAATTGAAAATAAAAAATGAAAACGGTATTTCTCTCATACCAAAAAGTATTCTTGGTATTGGTTTGAATAGCTTATTGAAAGGAAATTTCACTGCCCTGGATGCCGGCTCCGATCTTATCAATAATAATAAAGTGAAGGTGATAAAATTAATCCCTGTGGATGACAATGCTGAGATTGTGCTTTCCACTATATATATTGATGAAGCTCATTTGGTGATTCTAAAAGCTAGGATCACTACAAAAGAAAACGGCACTTATGAAATAGAAATGAATTATGGGAAATATATGGACTATGCATTGCCGGATAAAGTAACATGCACTTTTAGTATCAAGGATTATAAATTACCAAAAGGAGTTACTTTGGATTATGATGACGGCAGTAAAAAAAGATCGGATAAAAAATTGCAGGATACCAGGGGGAAGGTAGAAATTATTTATGCTGCTTATGAAATCAATAAAATAATCCCGGACGCTATATTTTAGAAGGCATAGGGTTAAAGGTATAAGGTTGAGATTCATGCCCTACACCTCATACCTTACACCTTTTAAAATTCTTGATTAAAATTAATTCTCCTCAATTTTTTCATCCTCAGCGCCGGCCAGGACGACTGAAGTCATTTTCTTTAAAGGATTTTTGTGATTTTCCTGGAACTCCTGTCTTTGATTGATGATATCAATACAGGCATATATGGCCGTTAAAAAAGATGTGGGATCGGCCTTGTTTTTACCAGCGATATCAAAAGCAGTTCCATGGTCAGGGGAAGTTCTTACGATTGGCAAACCGGCGGTATAATTAATTCCTTCTCCGAATGCCAGGGATTTAAAAGGAATCAATCCCTGGTCGTGGTACATTGCCAAAACCGCATCGAATTTTTGCTGTTGATTGCGTGCAAAAAAAGCATCGGCACTATAAGGACCGAATACAAGCATATTGTGTTTGGCATCTTTGATCGCAGGTTTGATAATTTCTTCTTCTTCTTTCCCTATCAATCCTTCATCACCTGCGTGAGGGTTCAACCCGAGTACAGCTATTTTAGGTTTATCGATGCCAAAATCTTTTATCAGGCTTTCTTTTAAAATATTCAGTTTGGATAAAATTGCTTCGCGTGTTATATGTGCGGCGATCTCACTGACAGGTATATGCTCAGTTACCAATCCCACCCTGAAATTTTCAGCCGCCATCAGCATCAATACATCCTGCATGCCAAATGCATCTTTAAGGTAAGGAGTATGTCCTGTAAAATTAAATTCAGCGGATTGGGTATTCTTTTTATGGATGGGTGCAGTTACCAATCCATGGATCTTTTTTTCTTTCAATAATTCTACAGCGGCGATCAGAGATTTTACAGCATATTTTCCGCCGGTTTCTGTAAGCTGCCCCGGTGTAATGCTGACTTCCTCTTCCCAGCAATTGTAAATATTTACCTGTTTGGGGTTGATGCGGGTAAAATCCTTACTGCTTTGGTAATTAAAATTGAGATCGGGTATTGATTTACGATAAAAATTAATGACCTTATTCGAGGCAAACAGGATCGGGGTGCACAATTCCAATACCCGGTGATCGGAAAAAGTTTTGATAGCCAGTTCTGTACCAATGCCATTCAGATCGCCGATTGAAACTCCTATCAGGGGCCTTTGCTGCGGATTATTCATATTATTAATTTCAGGTTATAAAAATACAATTATAAATCTGTATGAGTGGCTGAAGGATGGTTTATTTTTGCATTTCGTACCTTATAATGAATCTTTCATCTTGTAACATGAACTATCAAAATCTCAGTTTAAAAAAATCTTTAGGTCAGCATTTTTTACATGATGAAAATATCTGCCGCAAAATATCTGCGGCGTTGCAACAGCATACTGTTCATCAATTGCTCGAAATAGGACCCGGTGGCGGAGCATTAACGAAATATCTTTTGGAGATGCAGGATACCAATTTAAAAATTGTTGAAATAGATGCCGAAAAAGTCAGATTCCTGCAGAAAAATTATCCCGTCTTGCATGATAAGATTATCCACGGGGATTTCCTGGATATTGAAAAACCATTTTCCGGCAGGTTCACTGTGATAGGCAATTTCCCGTATAATATTTCTTCCCAAATACTTTTTAAAATACTGGATTGGAAAGAAGATATCGAATGTGCTATAGGAATGTTTCAAAAAGAAGTTGCTTTACGGATTGCAGCAAAAGAAGGCAACAAGATATATGGTGTGCTGAGTGTATTGATCCAGGCATTTTTTTCGGTAGAATATTTGTTTGAAGTGAATGAGAATTCTTTTACGCCACCGCCAAAAGTAAAAAGTGCCGTGATACGTTTGATGCCGAAATCAACACACCTGTCAATGAAGAGTGAAAAAGATTTCTTCCTGCTGGTCAAAACCGCATTTAACCAACGAAGAAAAACTTTGCGCAATGCAGTCAGAAATCTATTTGAAGGAATGGTTTTGCAGGACGATATTTTTAATAAGCGTGCGGAACAGTTATCAGTTGGTGATTTTGCACAATTAACATGGAAGATGAAATGATTCAGAACATAAAGAATAAAAATGAAGAAAGTTATTATCACTGCTAAGGTCCATGAATATATGACCGACCGGTTATCGAAACAGGGCTATTCAGTAAAACACCTGCCGCAGATCACTTATGAAGATTTGTATAAGGAAATTGAAGATGCCGAAGGGCTGATCGTTACCACCCGCCTGAAGATTGATAAAAATATGATCGATAAAGGATCCAAACTGAAATGGATCGGTCGCCTGGGAAGTGGTATGGAACTTATCGATGTTGCATATGCCGGAACAAAAGGTATCCGGTGTATGAGTAGTCCGGAGGGCAATCGCAATGCTGTTGGCGAACATGTATTGGGTATGCTTTTGAATCTTATGAATAAAATAACATCCAGCGGAAGGGAAATAAAAGAAGGCAAATGGATAAGAGATGCCAACAGGGGCACAGAATTAGCCGGCAAAACCGTCGGCATTATAGGCTTTGGAAATACCGGCAGCGCTTTTGCGAAACTGTTATCATCTTTCGATACAATCATATTGGTATATGATAAATATAAATTTGGTTTTGGAAAGGGTAATATAAAAGAAGCGAATTTGGAACAATTGGCGCGGTATGCAGAGGTGATAAGTTTACATGTACCGCTTACTGATGAAACCTTTCATATGGCCAATGAACATTTTTTTTCCTCACTTGAAAAAAAACCATATTTTATCAATGCCTCACGAGGTAAAGTGCACGATGTCCGTGCTGTCATCCATGCTTTGCAACATGGAAAAATAGCCGGAGCGGCGCTTGATGTTTTGGAAAATGAAAAGCTCGATACTTATAATCCGGAGGAAAGGCAACAGCTTGATTGGCTAATGGACCGTCCTGACGTTATTATAACGCCCCATATAGCCGGGTATAGCCATGAAGCCTTTTATAAAATGGCGAAAATATTGCTGGAAAAACTGGGGATTTGATAAAAATCACAAATTATTCGTGTTATAAAAATTTCTATCTTTGCACAAATAGTGCAACGCTTCAATCGTAATTGAGGCGTTGTATTTTTTTTCTTATTTGTTAACAGAGAAAAGGAGGTAATCATGAGTACGTTCACTTATCTGACTAAGGAAGCGTTGGAACAATTAAAAGCTGAACTTCAGAAACTGAAGGCAGTAGATCGTCCTGCCGCCTCACGTGCTATTGCAGAAGCGAGAGATAAAGGGGATCTGCGTGAAAATGCAGAATACGACGCTGCCAAAGAAGCGCAGGGTCATCTTGAAGCCAAGATCCAGAAACTGGAAGGGGAATTAGCCAATGCAAGGATTCTTGAAGAAGGAAGTATTGATACAAGTAAAGTATCTATTTTAACGAAAGTTACTCTTACAAATCTTAACAATAAGAAGCAGGTAACTTATTACCTTGTTTCTGAAAAAGAAGCGGATTTGAAATTGGGCAAAATATCAGTCACTTCCCCCATTGGCAAAGGCCTTCTTGGAAAACAGGTTGGAGAAGTTGCTGAAGTGCAGGTGCCTGCAGGGATGCTTAAATTTAAAGTAGAGAACATTTCATTATAAAAAATTCAGCATCAATCCTTAAAAGCCCACATCTTTTTGATGCGGGTTTTTTATTTCATTTCCACGACTTAAAAATACATCCATGAGGATCGGATATTTGCGGGATATCTTTCTTAAAACTATTTTTTGATAATTTCGGGAATTATAAATCTCCATTCTATGACCATATTCTCTAAAATCATCGCAGGCGAAATCCCTAGTTATAAAATAGCTGAGGATGATAGATTTTACGCTTTCCTGGATATTTTTCCATTGCGTGAAGGGCATGTATTGGTAGTTCCAAAAACAGAAGTGGATAAGTTCTTTGATCTGCCCGATGAATATTTAAGTGAAATGCTTGTTTTCGCCAAACCCATCGCAAGAGCTATTGAAAAATCATTTTCGTGTAACCGTTGTGGTTTGGCCGTAGTGGGGTTGGAAGTACCGCATGCTCATCTGCATTTAGTTCCTATCAATAATATTGATGATCTGAATTTCACGCGCGGTAAAATCAAAGTAACACCAGAGCAATTAAAAAAAGCGCAGGAAAAAATCGTTAAAGCAATAGGCAATAGGCAATAAGCAAATAGTATTGGTCAATTGCCTATTGCCTATTGCCTATTGCTCATTGCTTATTGCTCCTCCCGGGATTTTTTGAGACAAACTCGCTCCATCCTTTTAATTTTTTTCCTCCGGATTTCAGGGAGTTAAATTGGAAATGATGACACATTGCGACTGCCAGGGCATCGGAAGCATCGTAATGAATGATTTCATTCCTGAGTTGTAATAAATGCTGTAGCATTTTCCAGACCTGTTCCTTGCCCGCATTACCGTTACCCGTGATAGATTGTTTTACTTTTTTTGGCGAATATTCAGAAACCGGGATACCTGCATGCATAGCTGTGGCAATAGCAACTCCCTGCGCTCTTCCCAATTTTAACATACTTTGAACATTTTTTCCAAAGAAAGGTGCTTCAATGGCAAATTCCTGAGGGCTGAAAGCTTCTATCAGCTGGTTTACTTTTTTATGAATGAGCTGTAAGCGCTCGTAAGCATCCGTGCCGGAGGATAGTTTAAGCACATTCATTTCAAGCAGCCTGATACTGTTGTTGTCGCTTACTTCTATCAAACCATATCCCATCAATAAAGTTCCGGGATCTATACCTAAAATTATTTTGGTATTCTTTTGCAAGAGGAGAATTATTTTTGATACCTGATCGTGACGATAAACAAAAATATCAAAATAATACTCAACTATTTCCTGGGACCACTGGTATTCCTGTTTCTTTTTTATTCTATCTATCAACAAGTACTTCGGCAACATAACTGGCAACAATCATTCAGCCAGATCAAGTCGGCCATTACCGGTCCTCAACAATGGAAAATCTGGTTAGTAACATTGCTGATGCTGGTGAACTGGGGATTAGAAGCAAGGAAATGGCAATTGTCCATTCATGAACTGGAGCGGATATCTTTCTTAAAAGCCTTCAGCGCCACTTTATCAGGAATTGCCATAGCATCCTTCACACCCAATCGTATTGGTGAATACATGGGCCGGATGCTATATATAGAAGAAGGGAAAAGAATGCGATCCATATCACTCACTATAGTTTGCAGTATGGCTCAACTGCTTGTTACAATGATAGCCGGCATTGCCGGAATTATTTATTTGAAAAAATATCTCCACGCTCAAATATTTTCTGATAAGCATTCGCTACAAACCGGGTTAAATCTCCTGCTATTTGGTACCGGTTTTGTCGCTATATGCATCGGCTTTTTTTATTTTCGTCTATCCTCGCTGGTAAGAGTTATTGAAAAGATGAAATGGCAAAAAATCCTTGGCCAGGTCAAAGTCCTGAAGGATGTTAAATTAACTATTCTATTTAATATTTTGTCCTTATCTTTTGCGAGATACGTGGTATTTATTATACAATATTATTTATTGTTTTCACTTTTTGGAGTAGCAATAACATGGGGAGAAACATTTGCAGGGATAAGTATAATGTTTTTAATAATGGCTGTAGTTCCTACTTTTACTTTTTTAACAGACCTGGGGTTGAGATGGGAAGCAAGTATTCAGATCATTCAATTATTTAATCCCAATGCGACTGGTATTTTTGCTGTTTCGCTGGGGATATGGTTTATAAATTTGATAATACCGGCTTTGATAGGGAGTTTATTAATTTTAAGGATTAAATTATTCAGAAGCTGATGAAATTTTTTACTTCGATAGGCATTCTCTTATTGCTTTCAATATCTTTTCCCATAAGGGCAGGAGATGAGTTTTGTGGTGTAACGAATACTGCATTCCAGGTAAATGAAAGAATCACATACAAAGTGTATTATACATTGGCCGGAGTTTATATTTACGCAGGTGAGGCTGTTTTCTCCAGTATACTTGAGCAATTGAATGGGAAAACGGTTTATCATGTCACAGGCGCAGGCAACTCAAATGGTTTTGTCGATAATTTTTTTAAAGTGCGGGATAAATACGAAACGTATATTGACACCGGAACGATGCAACCCCTTAAATTCATTCGTAATGTTGATGAAGGGGGATATAAGAAATATGAAAATGTGAGTTTTAATAAAATCAGCAACACGGCAGTTACCACGAATGGTGTTTTTAAAGTGCCGGCTTGTGTTCAGGATGTGATCAGTGCAATTTATTATGCGCGGAATATTGATTTCCGTAAAATGAAACCCAATGATACCATTCCTTTTTCGATGTTCCTGGATAACCAGGTTTACGGATTGTATATCCGTTATCTCGGAAAAGAAACCATAAAAACAAAATACGGGAAATTCCGAACCATTAAATTCAAACCATTACTGATAAAAGGAACCATATTTGAAGGCGGCGAAAAAATGACTGTTTGGGTGAGCGATGATCCGAATCATATTCCTGTTCGTGTGGAAAGTCCTATAAGCGTCGGCAGTGTCAAAGTTGATATGATGGATTTTCGCAACCGGCGATCTCCATTGAGTTCTTTGCTTGATGTAAGATAGAATTAATGTGCGAATGTGCGGATGTGCAAATGTGCGAATTCATTAAAGCAGTCCGTATAACAGAATTCGCACATTCGCACATTAATTAATCATGGTTCTAATATATAAACCGGCCAAGTATGCGAAAATTTATATCTGCTTTTTTTGCATTGCTCATTTATACTGCTTTATTTTCAAAAGACGATCCACGTCTCCTCAAGGCTTCGAGGCAGGAAAAAGCGGGATGGATATACATCCATCTCGAAGGTTCTCCCGGGGAAATCGGATACCAGCATGGATACCTGCTGGCTAAAGAGATTGATGAGGGGCTGCACATGATGAAATATTTTTTAAAAAATTCTACCGGCAAAAATTGGGATTTTTACCGGGAAGCGGTCAGGAAAATGTCTTATTGGTCTAAAATGGATAAAGAATACCAGGAAGAAATTTCAGGTATTGTGGAAGGGTTGAAAGCAAGAGGAAAAATATTCGATATATATGATCTCGTTGTACTGAATGCAAATATTGAATTGGCGCAATATTATGTGCCATATCTTAAAGAAAAAATAAAACCCGGTTCGGGCAGCAATAAAGCTCCCGGTAATTGCAGTGGTTTTATTGCAACCGGAGCTTATACAAGCGATGGTAAGATTGCTATTGGTCATAATAACTGGGTAGATTATATTGTTGGGGAAAGATGGAACATTATTGCTGATATTGTTCCTGCATCGGGAAATCATATTTTGATGGATATGTTTCCAGGGTTTATTCACAGCGGAGATGATTTTGTAATATCCAGTGCAGGAATACTGATTACTGAAACAACCATAACACAGTTTAAAGGTTTTGATGAAAAAGGTATCCCTGAATTTGTGAGAGCGAGGAAAGCTGCTCAATATGCCAATAGCATTGATGATTTTGTAAAAATCATGACCACAGGTAACAATGGGGGATATGCGAATGACTGGTTTGTAGGCGATACAAAAACCAATGAAATTGCCCGTCTTGAATTAGGGCTAAAAAATTATAAAGTATGGCGAACCAATGATGGCATTTATGTTGGTTCTAATTTCGCCAGCGATGAAAAACTTATTGCCGAAGAAACAACTTTCAATCCGAAAGATTCAACGAATTCTCCCAATACACGCAGGCGTCGCTGGGAAAATATCACTGAGCAATATAAGGGGAAAATCGATGATGTAACGGGCAGGATCATTGAAGGAGATACTTATAATGAGCTGCTTCAGGCAAAAGATGCCAGTCGCTGTGTAATTGCAGGCCGGGTGGATACTGATCCCAAAGGCTGTCCCGAATGGGATTGGAAACCTTTCTATCCCGGCGGGACAGTGCAGGGAAAGGTAACAACTGCTGCACTTGCTAAAGACATGAAATTGTGGGCGCATATGGGCAATCCGAGCGGAGCGGATTTTATCGCAGCTCCATTTTTTGCCAGGCATCCCGAATACCGGTGGCAGGCAAAGTACCTGCGTGATATGAAATCATATCCCTGGACATTATTTGAAGCGAAGAAATAGGAAATAAGGAATAAGAAATAAGAAATAAGGAATGAGAAAGGGTTTTCGCCTCTAATTGCTTTTTAATTTAAAAAGTAAGACATGAAATGAAAACCCTTTCTCATTCCTTATTTCTCATTCCTTATTTCTCATTTCTCAATTACTTTTTCCATTTGCATACTCCTCGATCCTTTAACAAGTAAATAAGTGTCATGAAAGTGTTGCTTTTGAAACCATTCTTTTGCCTGGATTGAATTTTCAAATTTGCGATATGGGTGATGTAGTTTTAAAAAATCACCACCAACCAGCACGACATCTTTCCATTGGTATTTTGTAATCAACGAAAGAATATTTTCATGTTCTTGCAAACTCTCTTTACCCAATTCTGCCATTCCGCCCAATATCAGGATTTTATCTTTTACATTAAATTTTGCAATGTTTTCAATAGCGGCTTTCATACTTGAAGGGTTGGCATTATATGCATCAAGAATGATTTTATTTGAATTGAATTCAATAAGCTGGGAGCGGCTATTGGATGGAGCATAATTTTCAATAGCGGATTTTATTTTATCGGGCTCAACACCAAAATAATTGCCAACAGTAACAGCTGCGAGAATATTGGGAAGATTATAATCGCCTGTCAGCTGCGTTGAAATTTCTTTTATTGCAATTGCCCCGCTGATATCAATAGAAAGAAAAGGTTCATTTTGAAAAATAGACCCGTTGATAAAAGCATCCTTTGTTCCATAACTTATAATTTGCCGGATACCTTTGCTCATCTCACGGAGATAATCATAATCCCACATTACAAATACAGTTCCTTTGTTGTTCCTTAAAAAATCATACAATTCACCTTTCCCTTTTCTTACTCCTTCGATACTGCCAAATCCTTCCAGGTGAGCCTTACCGCAATTGGTAATGATGCCGTGCGTAGGCAGCGTATATTTACAATACCCTTCAATTTCTTTCAGATGGTTGGCACCCATTTCAATCACTGCTATCTGAGCATCTGTCTTCACTTTCAAAATGGTTAACGGGATTCCAATATGATTATTCAGATTGCCTTCGGTAGTATAAGTTTTAAAAGCAGTTGAAAGAACGGCATGAACCAATTCCTTTGTGGTTGTTTTTCCATTGCTTCCGGTAATAGCTAAAAAAGGGATACTGAATTGCTGCCGGTGATATTTTGCAAGATCCTGCAGTGTCAGAAGCACATTATCAACAAGGATAATTTTTTCGGAAGAAATAGTTGCATGTTGTTCATCAACCATAGCATATGCGGCGCCCTTATCAATAGCCTGTTGGGCAAACAGGTTGCCATTGAAGTTCTCTCCTTTTAAAGCAAAAAAAAGATCATCCTTTGCAAGCCTGCGTGTATCAGTCTGAATAGATGGAAATCTTTTATACAGTTTATATATTTCTTCAATGCTGATCATGGCGAACAAACCTAAGGAAAAAATAAGAAATAAGAAATGAGGAATAAGAAATGAGAAAGGGAGATTAAAGATTTTTAATACATGAACATTGAGTGTTGAATATTGATTATTGAATATTCTTTTGTGTTAGCACCAAAGAATATTCAATAATCAACACTCAATATTAAGCGCAAAAAAAAGCCATCCGTTTGTCGGATGGCTTGTATCAAAATTTTTTGTTTTATTGTTTTCTGACATTTTGTTTTCTCTGTTTATAGCTAATACCTGTTTTCCGGCCATTACCAGCAGAACTTCCCACACGATCCATTGCACAACGGAAACCGACAGTTGAACTAGCCTGGTCTTCTTCCATGTAGCGACGTGTGCCAGGACTCAACCAATATGCGCGGTCGTTCCAGCTACCACCTTTGATTACTCTTGATTTATCGCTGATCAGGGTAGTTTTACCGTAACCATAACTAACACCGGCAATCAGGGAGTCACCATCAAGATAATTGATAACATCACCTTTCTGATAGTTACGACGAGCTTTACTTTCTTCATCTGTTACAGCGCGGTATTTAATTCTTCCTAAGCTATCTCTTTCTGCTTTATTTTCTTTGCCTAAGTCAACAGTTGAGAATTTATTTCCGCGGAAAGGAGCAACATCATCAACATCCTGCGGAGAAAGTGGGCGGAATACATCCTCTACCCATTCGTTTACATTACCTGACATGTTATATAGACCGAAACCATTAGGGAAGAATGAAGTGACCGGACCAGTATATACAGCATTGTCATTCAATCCACCGGCAACACCCATATTATCTCCTGATCCACGTTTAAAGTTGGCAAGAAATGTACCCTGCCAGCTTCCTCTGCGCTCATCACGCAAGCCATTTGTATTCTGACTCCAGGAATAAACCTGTTTGTTGGCAATTAATTCTTCACCACGTTTGCTGTCTTTTGTACTAGGCAAAGGATTTTGATTGATATAACCCAAAGCAGCATATTCCCATTCTGCTTCTGTTGGTAAGCGATAAGAAGGTAAAAGAATACCATCTTCAAAAGTTACCTGGGTACGTGGTGTACCATTTGGATTTTTCAATGGATTCTTTTTTGATTTAGCAGCAGCACCAGGTGTAGGCTGGTATTCGCCCATCAAATAAGCTTTTGTATTGAAATTTTCCTGGCCAAGACCCTGGATATTTTTGAGTGAATTTTTATTGATAAATTGTCTGTCAACCAATGCTTTTTCATTCACACGGTCACTTCTCCATAAACAAAAATCATGTGCCTGTCTCCAACTAACTCCTACAACAGGATAATAGTTATAAGACGGGTGGCGGAAATAATATTCAACCAACGGTTCGTTATAAGCCAGCTCACTTCTCCAAACTAATGTATCGGGTAATGCCCCTTCACGAACAGCTTTGTATTCATCACCATCAAAAACATTGTTTATCCAATACAAATATTCACGATAATGAACATTTGCAACTTCTGTTCTATCTATATAAAAAGAGTTGACTGTTACACGCCTGGGAATATTAGCCCAATCGCTCATTACATCTTCCTCTGTAGCACCCATTGTAAATGTACCACCCTGAACAAATACAAGGCCCGGGCCTGTACGTTGTTCTTTTTCGAGGGATACCTGGAAGCCACCCATATTTTTATCGTTGTAATTCCAACCGGTGACATCAGAAGATGCGCTTTTTTTGCCGAATAGCTTACCATTCTTACATGACGTAATCATAGCGGCACATGAAGCAAGGATAACTAGATTTTTCAGATTCATAATAAAACACTTTTAAAACCGTGGTATAAACTGTAGAAACGTGTCTTTCAAATAAATATTGTTAATCCGGCGCGTGGATATTATCCACAATACGGATGATTTGCGAATATAGTTACTTTCATTAAAAATCCCCTGAGTACAAGCCCTTGTTTTTTATAGGAAAAGTTCTATTGACAGTGGTTCAAATATTTGAATACCATTATTTTATGTAATTAAATGCCAGCACCAAAAAAAATTTTTAAGGCCAATTTACTTCTCTGTGTTCTATAAAAATAAATTGCTAAAAATTTGAAAAAAATTGCCGGAAAAATGACTGTTCGCCGGAAGGCTTAAAGATTAATCCCATATCGTGTAAAATCTCTTCTTTTGAGCAATAATCTCTTTCACAAATCGTTGAGATGAACATAAACTGATTGTTGCGTCTTTTGCTTAGAGAAAATTGCAGAAACTAGTTTGTCTTATTATTAATCCAGATATTTGGAATACCATTTTGGCCGTTATTTCGAAGTTATATAAAACCATAACATTAGCTATTGAACATTTTTACTCGTAACAACAACTATTAACAGACATTTTCATTGACAGGTATTACGCCGCGACCAGGTTGATTTGGTTGCGGTATGATTGTTGAAGTTGTTGGCAACCTTTTAAAGCTAAATTATAATTACATGAAAAGAGTGTTCCTTCGATTAACTGCTTTCGTTTTGTTTTTTTCGCTTGCTAATTTATTGAAAGCCCAAACAACAACAAAAAGTCCGATCAACGTTGTTACAACAGCGGTTCCCTTTTTACGAATTTCACCGGACGCCCGCGCGGGCGGAATGGGAGAACTTGGTATTGCTACTTCACCAGATGCCAACGCATCTTTTTATAATCTGGCAAAAACGCCATTTTCAGAATACAATACAGGGATTGGTCTTACTTATACGCCATGGTTGAAAGATCTTGGTTTGAATGATGTTTATTTGTTATCCGCAGCAGGATATCATAAGCTCGATAATTTGCAGGCTATATCTGCTTCAATAAGATATTTCAGCTTAGGTAATATTCAGTTTACAGATTACAGCGGTAACAATATCAGTAATGGAAGACCGCGTGAGTTGGGCGTTGATCTTGGCTATTCCCGTAAACTGTCTGATAATTTATCTTTAGCACTGGCTTTGCGTTATATCAATTCAAATTTAACGTCGGGTTACCCAACCTCTTCCGGCACAACTAAAGCAGGCAACGCAGTTGCGGCAGATATTTCTGTTTATTACACTGCCAAAAATGAGAGCGGGCAAGGATGGAGTTTTGGAGCAGCACTTTCAAACCTTGGTTCTAAAATAGGTTATACCAACGATGCCAGTCAGAAAGAATATATTCCTGCCAACCTTGGAATAGGTGCGGCTTATACAATGGCATTTGATGAACAGAATAAATTGACTTTCGGACTTGATATAAATAAATTACTTGTGCCTGCAGCTCCGGCGCTTACAGATCCAACAGACGAAACGCAGGACTCTATCAATCTTGTTTCATATCATAGCCAAAGTATTGTAAGCAGTTGGTTTAAATCTTTTTCAAACAGTGCTTATAATTTTTCATTGGGCGGAGAATATGGATATAATGATCAGTTTTTTTTCCGCGCAGGTTATTTTTATGAAGGTAAGAACCAGGGTGGCCGGCAGTATTTTACATTGGGCGTCGGCATCAAATACAATGTGGTGGGTTTGAATTTTTCTTATCTGGTTCCATCAGGAAGTGGAGTTACACGTAATCCTTTATCAAATACGATCCGTTTTGGATTGGTATTTGATCTTGATAATGGAAAAGAGCAGCAATAAATAATTTCTGATTGTTCATATAAAAGCAGATAATTTTGAAGCGTCCCGCCCGGGACGCTTTCTTTTTTTAAAAAATATCGGCATGTCATATCGAATTGGCTTTGGGATAGATTTCCATCGGCTGGCAGCAGGAAGAAAATTGTTGTTGGGAGGAATTCATATACCGCATAATAAAGGTGCGTTGGGTCACAGCGATGCGGATGTGCTGCTGCATGCAATCTGCGATGCGTTGTTAGGCGCTTTAAATTTGGGCGATATTGGGATTCATTTTCCGGACACTGATCCGGCTTATAAAAATATTGACAGTAAAATCCTGCTACAAAAAACATATGAACTGATCAAACAAAAAAAATATGAGATTGTAAATATTGATTCCACCATTTGCCTGGAAACACCGAAAATAAAAAGTCATGCTGATGATATGCGCCAGGTAATTTCAACGATTCTTCATATCCAAAAAGATGATATCTCCATCAAAGCAACCACTGCCGAAAAAATGGGTTTTGTAGGAAGGGAGGAAGGCTTAATCGCTTATGCAACGGTGTTACTCGTAAAAGATTTGAATAAGAAATAAGAAATGAGGAATAAGAAATGAGAAAGTAAAGTAGAATATTATGCACTTTCTCATTTCTTATTTCTCATTTCTTATTTCTTATTCTCTCAGGCACTACCTTTGCAACCATGTCAAAATTGAAGATTAAAATCATTAATCAATCCGGGAATCCTTTGCCGGCGTATGCTACTGAGGGTTCAGCGGGCATGGATATTCGCGCCAGCCTGACCAGCCCTGTTGTTTTGAAACCATTGGAACGACAACTTATCCCTACGGGTTTATTTATTGAACTTCCTGTTGGTTATGAAGCGCAGATACGCCCAAGAAGTGGTTTGGCGATTCAATATGGTGTCACCTGTTTAAATTCTCCCGGCACCATCGATTCTGATTACCGGGGCGAGATCAAAATCATAATGATTAATTTATCCCAGCAGGAACATACGATTCAGGATAAGGATCGGATAGCCCAAATGATTGTTAGTAAAATGGAAAAAGTAAAATGGAAAGCAGTTGAAAAAATTACTTCTACCATTCGTGATAAAGGAGGATTTGGCCATACCGGGAAATTATAACTTTATGAAAAAATTAAGTAGAAATAAAAGTGAGATTGAGGATAAGGTTAAGCCAATCTTATCCTTATCCTCAATCTCAACCTTACTGTTTGTATTCGCAATCCTTGGCTTGCCTGCATGCCGCTCAGCAAAAAAAATTCAAACTGCTATGGCGAAAAAAGATACAATAGTTCAACAAAAAACTATTGTATCTGAAGCTGATCTCAAAGCTGATTCTATCCGGTTTATCAGCGACGCATTTTCCAGGGTAGAAAGGCATCGGATCGATTACAAAACTTTTTCAGCAAAAGTAAAAGTCAATTATGAAGGTGGTGATGGAAAAGATTATGAGTTCAATGCATTCATCCGTATGGAGAAGGATCGTGTTATCTGGATTTCGATCAATGCTTTATTGGGGATTGAAGCCTTTCGTGCGATCATCACACCTGATAGTGTAAAAGTGCTTAATAAGCTGGAAAAAACAGTAAAATTTCGCTCTGTAAGTTACTTAAAGGAAATCGCTAATTTTTCCTTCGACTTTAAAACATTACAGGATCTCATTATTGGCAATCCTGTTTATCTGGACAGCAATATCTTATTTTACAGTAAAAATGAAAATGGCATATCTCTCATGAGCGTGGGACAATTTTTCAGGAATTATGTATTGCTAAACGGGAATGATTATACGCTTAAACACAGTAAGCTGGATGATGTTGATGTACTCAGGGCACGCACGTGCGACTTTACTTTTGGCGATTATGAAAGAAAGGACTCTATTCTTTTTTCCACCTACCGTAAGATATCTGTAGCCGAAAGATCGAAATTGGATATACAACTTGTTTTTAAACAGTTTAATTTTAACGAGCCTTTAAGCTTTCCTTTTACCATTCCTAAAAATTATAAACGGGAAAAAGCGTTATGACCAATGTGAAAGCTGGTAAATATTATATCTGACCATTAAAACAATGCCATGCGCAAACCCCTGATTTTTTTCATTTGCCTCTGCACTACGGTAAGTTCTTTTTGCCAAACGGCTGCACAAAACCGTAGCGACCTTGAAAAAGAACGCGAAGCCATTCAAAAAGAAATAGAGCAAGTAAAGCATTCATTGGATGAGACAAAAAAGAATAAAAAGGAAACACTCGGGCAACTGGCTTTACTCCAGCGCAGGTTGCGACTGAGGCAACTGGCAATACAAAATATCAACGGACAGATCAATTTTATCCAGTCAGATATGAATCAGTCATGGCAGGAAATCCTGAAACTAAAAAAAGAACTGGATACATTGCGCAAGCAATATGCGGAAAGTGTGATTTATTCCTACGAGAACAGGACCAATTATGATTTTCTCAATTTCATTTTTGCAGCCACCAGTTTCAACGATGCAGTAAAAAGAGTTGCTTACCTGAAATCATACAGGACTTACAGAAGTGAACGCGCAGATAATATCAGTAAGACCCAGGAATTATTGCAGGGAAAAATAGACGGACTTAAAATAAAACGCCAGGAAAAGGATGAGGTATTACAGAAACAGAATAAAGAAAGGCAGGCGCTTGAAGTGGAGAAAAAAGAAAAGGATGCTGTTGTAAATAAATTGCAATCGCAGGAAAAAGAGTTGAAGAAAGAAATGCAGGCTAAGCAACGGCAGGATCAGAAATTAGGTAGTGCCATTGCTGCCGCTATCCGTCGTGCGAGGGATGAAGCAATTCGTGAAGCAAAAAAGAAAGATGCTGCTGCAAAAGCCAGCGAAGAAAAAGCAGCTGCAAATAATAAGACCACGAACCCTGCAACCACAAACCCGGTTGCAACTGCACCTGCAAAACCTAAAGCATTGACTCCATTCGATAGCAGGGCGGACCTTGCATTATCAGATAATTTTGAAAAGAATCGTGGGCATTTGCCCTGGCCCGTTGATGCAGGAAATATATCGATGCATTTTGGACCTCAAACTTATTTGAATAAACTTAAATACAATAACCAGGGAATTACTATTGAATCGAATGGCGGCACCATCGTAAAGGCTGTTTTCGAAGGAGAAGTGCAAAGCGTGTTTAATGTAGGCGATGTGAGCGCAGTCATGATCAGGCACGGAAAATATTTTACTACCTACAGCAATCTTGAATCTGTTACTGTTTCAAAAGGACAACAGGTGAAAACCGGGCAAACATTGGGAAGGATATCAGAAATTGGTCAACTGGAATTTGTTTTGTCGGATGACAAATCACATACATTTGATCCTGAAAAATGGCTGAGAAGATAAAAATGCTTGTACTATAAAAACCGGTTATACAGCGCCTCATATTGTGGTACGATATTGTGTATATCGAATTTTTTCGCTTGTTCGGCGGCGTTAGCCTTAAATCTTTTTAGTACCGAATCTTCCCCCAGGATCTCAATTGCATGATCACTCATACCGGCAATATCTCCAACTTTATCCAGGTATCCTGTTACTCCGTTTATATTTATTTCCGGCAAGCCCCCCACATCAGTGGAAATAACAGGAACACCTGCTGCCATTGCTTCCAAAGCAGCCAATCCAAAGCTTTCATATTCTGAAGGAAGAATAAAAAGATCAGCAACGGCCAGTATTTCTTCCATCTGTTCCTGTTTTCCCACGAAGCGCGTATCATCACCTAAATTGAGATCACGACATAAATTTTCCGCGCCGGGGCGCTCAGGGCCATCACCAACGAACAACAACTTGCTGCGTATATGTTTATTCACTTCAGCGAATACGCGCACAACATCTTCCACTCTTTTGATTGCCCTGAAATTCGATGCATGTAATAAAATCTTTTCACCATTTGGCGCAATGACCCTTCGGAAAGCATCAATTGGTTTTTTACGAAAACGGCTTACATCAACGAAATTATAAATGACCTGTATTTCTTTCCTGATATCAAAAATATGGTAGGTTTCATCGCGCAGGTTTTGTGATACGGCAGTAATGCCATCACTCTGATTGATAGAGAAAGCAACTACAGGTGCAAAAGTTTTATCACGACCAACTAATGTAATATCGGTTCCATGCAAGGTTGTGATAACAGGAATTTTTTTCCCCTGTGTTTCGACTATTTTTTTTGCCATATATGCAGCAGAAGCATGAGGAATGGCGTAATGTACGTGCAGCAGATCCAGCTTATGATTCATAATGACATCAACCATCGTGCTTGATAAAACAGTTTCATATGGTGCATAATCGAATAAAGGATACGTAGCGACGCGAACTTCGTGATAAAAAATATTCGCATTGAATTCGTTTAACCTTACCGGTTGCTGATAAGTTATGAAATGAACCTGATGCCCTTTATCTGCCAAAGCTTTTCCCAATTCCGTAGCCAATACACCGCTTCCTCCAAAAGTAGGATAACAAACAATTCCAATCCGCATATTAATATTTTGATTTGAGAAACCGAAGGTAATCAAACAAGTTGGGAAGTCCTTCTCCGGATCGGCCATACGCAGTGCTCCGGTGTCTTTCGCGGATTTTCAATCTTATTAAATTATCTTAGCAAAAATTAACATTCATGCATCGTTTATTGTTTACAACTTGTTCTGTTTTATTTTTTACACTGGTTTCTGCCCAGGAAGATTCACTGTTCATTCGGAAGTTGGCTGATGAAATTTTAGTGAATAGCAAAGCATATACGAATCTCCATACCCTAACCAAGACCGTTGGTGGAAGGATATCGGGATCGCCACAAACATATAAGGCCGAACAATGGGGCAAACAGGCGTTAAAAGATGCGGGAGCTGATAAAGTGTTTTTACAGGAATGTAAAATATCTCATTGGGTGAGAAGTGGAAAAGATGAAGCAAAATTCATTGCAGCTAACAAAGAAACTCCATTAAAAGTGCTGGCGCTTGGAAATTCTGTAACCACAGGCTCCAAAGGAATTACTGCGCCTGCACTGCTGATAAATTCTTTCGATGAGCTGGAACAAAGAAAGAATGAAGTAAAAGGAAAAATTGTTTTTTATAATTATAAGTTTAATCCCAGGTTCATACATGTTTTTCGTGCATATGGAGATGCGATTAGCTATCGGGTGTATGGCGCGAGCCGGGCAGCGAAGTATGGGGCTGTCGCTACCATCGTAAGATCAATGAGCGAATCCACCGATAATTATCCGCATACCGGTGCCATGATATATAATGATTCATTCCCAAAAATTCCTACTATGGCGGTGGGATTATGGGATGCCGATAAACTGGTATCTGCCATTCAGGGAAATAAAAATGTGAACATTTTTGTAAGGACCGATGCGCATACCCTGCCTGATACTGTCGGATACAATGTGATCGGTGAATTTACCGGTTCAGAATTCCCGGATCAATATATCACCGTTGGCGGTCATCTTGACTCATGGGATCCTGCAGAGGGAGCTCATGATGATGGCGCCGGTTGTGTTCATTCAATAGAAGTATTGCGTGCATTGAAAGCAGTTGGTTATCATCCAAAACATACTATCCGGATTGTGTTGTTTGCTGATGAAGAAAACAAAGGTGGCGGCTCTGCAAAATATATTGAAGAAGCAAAAAAAGAAAAACACATTTTTGCATTGGAGAGTGATGCCGGTGGTTTTACACCACGTGGGTTCAGTTTAGGTATTGCAAAAGAACGTTTGGAAAAAATGCAGCGATGGATACCATTGCTGCAGCCTTATGGTGTTTATGAATTTACAGGTGGAGGTGGTGGCGCCGATGTGGATTCGTTGAATATTAAATTCGGCATTCCTGTAGGAGAACTGATTCCGGATTCCCAAAGATATTTTGATTATCACCATACCGCTATTGATATATTTGAAAATGTGAACAAGAGAGAGCTGGAATTAGGAGCAATCAATATAGCAGCTTTGATTTATCTTGTCGATAAGTACGGTTTATAGCAACGTTTAGAAATTTTTAACCGATAGTATATGAAAAAATTTTTTAGAATTTCAGGCATCGTAATCCTGATCGCTTTACTGCTTTTTGTTTACTATCATTATTTCTGGGTTTTTGGAGAAGGAGTGAAGGCGGGTCAATTGAATTTCGTTATGAAAAAAGGATATATTTTCAAAACCTACGAAGGAACGCTGATACAATCCGGATTTAAGGGCAGTACCGCCGGAACTATTCAATCTTATGAGTTTCGATTTTCAATTGCGAATGAAGATATTGCTAATAAAATGATGGCCAATAGTGGCAAAGAATTCGAGCTGCATTATAAAGAATATATGGGAGCCATTCCATGGCGCGGCGCAACAGTATTTATAGTAGACAGCATATATTCCATGCGGGATACGAAGCCGGGAAATGGACCGTTTAATCAATAAAATCAGGCTTGAGGTATAAGGTATGCCATACCCTATACCTTATACCTCAAGCCTCATTTATAAAATTATTCTAGCTTTACCACCATGAGCTCCCATGAAGTCATTAAGCATTCACGTAAAATTTTCGGCATTGTGAAAAATAAGAACGGTAACCTGGGACATAAGTTCTGGGAGATATTTATTGAAATTCTTATCATCGTATTTGCGATTTCATTTTCACTTTTGCTTGAAAGATGGCGCCAGAAAGTGGAGGACAGAACGATTGAAAAGAATTTTTTGATTGGATTAAAAGGCGATCTCCAATCTGATCTGAAAGAATTGAGGGAAACTTCATTGAGATCCATTTCGATGAAAGAGGGAGCTAAATATTTTTTAAAACCTGAGCAACAGATTTCCTGGTCACCGGACAGCGTGAAATTTTACGCTTATAAATTGTTTCATAATATTTATTTCTTTCCAAATTCCAACAGGTATGAATCCATAAAATCCACAGGGAAACTGGATGTAATAGAAAATGAAGTTTTGCAAAATGATATTATTAATTTATATCAAACCCAGATTCCGGACCTGATGCAGCAAATTAATTACTTCAATAATTTTATGAATGAACAGGTGAAGAATTACTTTATTCACAATCTGAAAATGGATGCAGAAAATAAACCGGTCTATGATAAATCCTTTCTAAGTAGCACTGAAATGAAGAATAGTTTGCTGCTATATGGAGATTTAGATGATGTTTTGAAAAGATTGAATAATGCGATTAAGGCAGGGGAGAAAATTATTGGTGAAATCGAAAATTAATGTGCGAATGTGAAAGGCAGCTTTTCCAAAGTTTAAAACTTTGGAAAAATTGCCTTTCACATTCGCACATTAATTTTATGATTGCATCAAAAAAATAGCCGGCTTCTTATTAATATCAGGTATTTGTTTTTTCCATTCTAAAATGGTTTTGGTCCGGATATTTTCCTCCCCGGCGGTAATATTTACTGCAATGCATAACATGGTATCCGGTTTACATGTATTCATGATTGTTTCAAGCAATTGATTATTTCGGTACGGCGTTTCAATAAATATCTGGGTGCAATTTTTTTTCTGTGATTCATTTTCCAATTCTTTAAGTCTCTTGGAGCGCTGATGCTGATCAATTGGTAAATAACCTACGAACTGGAATTGCTGGCCGTTCATTCCGCTGGCCATCAAAGCTAATAAGACAGAACTTGGCCCGACCAGTGGTTTTACAATAATATTTGCCTGCTGTGCAACGGATACCAATAGCTGCCCCGGATCTGCAACGCCGGGACATCCTGCTTCGCTGATGATACCGATTATTTTTCCTTTTTTTAATTGTTGGATGAATTCATTTCTTAATGCTTCTTCATTTGTATCAATAGCAAACCATTCGTATTCATCAATGACCATTTCTTTCCATAAACTTTTTAAAAAGCGCCTGGCGCTGCGTTCATTTTCTACAAAAAAAACCTGGCATTCTTTTACTGCTTCTAAAATGTAAGCAGGGAGTACGTGTATCGACCCTTCATGAAGGAAACTGGGAATCAGGTATACTTTTGCGTTAGTGGACATAGACTATTCCAGGTTCTGATGATACAAACTGATAGTAGCAGCAACCACAGCATAGGATGGCGCCAATACCCATCCGAGGAAAGGAATAAAATGCATCAGGTAAAATACAAGACCGTTTCCCATAGCCAGGCCGCGACGCTTACCAATAAAGGCAATGCTTTCTGAAGGAGATAATTTATGTCGCTCACAACTATAATCTAACATGGAAAAGCCATAATAATAACATTCAACCAGACCAGAAATAACAGGAGTTATCCAGCCCACAATCGGAATAAAAGAAAGGATCAGTATCGAAACAGTATACACTGTCTGCCAAAGACAATTACGCAATGCAAGCCGGATACCACGGACCATATCCTTCAGCATCTGGGAAAAATTAAAAGGAGTTTCTTTGCCTTGAATGATCGATTCTGTTTTTTCACTCAGGTATGCAAATACTGGCGACCCGATAACGAGGAACAAATATTTGAAAAGAGAGAAATAGAAAAATACTAAAATCAATCTCACCATAATGCCACCCATGACAAACAGGAAACTCAGCGCGGCACTTTGCTGATGATGCAACCATTTTTCGATACCAATGATTTCACTTAGATAAGAAACCGCATTGTTTGCCGAATTCCAGAAAAAATACATGCCGATGCAAAAAAGGATCATATATAAAATGCCGGGGATAACGATCCACTTCCACAAAAGATGTTTACGGATAAACAGGTGCGCTTTATAATATGACTGGATCGCGATGACAATTTCCTTAAGCAAGACAACAGTTTTAATTCAGTTTTTGTTTATTTGCCCAGTGTAGGGATTGTTTGTCAAACCTACATGAAAAAGCTGATTCAGCAATCAACGACGAAATGACGTTGCAATGACCCGATTTGTTGCTTTTATAAAAACTTTAAATTACAACAGGAACATAAATATTTGCGAGTGACAGCTATAAAAAAACTGGGTTATTCTTTTTACAACCGGCCGGATGTAGTGCAGGTAGCAAAAGAACTATTGGGCAAAATTTTGATTACAAAATTCAATGGCGAAATAACATCGGGCAGGATCGTGGAAACTGAAGCATATGCAGGTATCGTAGACCGGGCTTCACATGCTTATGCCGACAGAAGGACCGCCCGTACAGAAGTAATGTACAACAAAGGTGGCTCAGCCTATGTATATCTATGTTATGGTATTCATCATTTGTTCAATGTAGTGACAAATAAAAAAAATATTCCTCATGCCATTCTTATACGCGCGTTGGAACCATTGGAAGGCATTGATATCATGTTGCGGAGAACAGGCAAAAAAAAATTGGATTATACTTTAACCAAAGGACCGGGGAATATTTCAAAAGCCCTTGGTTTATCCACGCGTCATTCCGGAATTTCTTTATTGGAAAATGAAATTATTATCGGTGATGATGGATTTAAAATAAATCCTGCATCTATCAGACGCACTACCAGGATCGGTGTTGATTATGCCGGTGAAGATGCAAAATTATTATACCGGTTTATTCTGAAAGGAAACAAATATGTAAGCGGGAAATTGAAATGATTATTGAATATTGAGTGTTGATTATTGAATGTTCTTTGATGACGGCACCAAAAAAATATTCAATAATCAATATTCAGGTATTAAAACTTAGGACAGGGCACACCCTTGCGTCCATCAGCAGGTTTTTTAATATAGATCAGTGAAATTTCTATGCCTCCCATACTTTGAGATGCAGTTTTTAAAGATGAGATATTGACATCGTAAGAAAGTCCTAGTGTAAAACTGTTGAAATCAAGACCGATATAAGGGATGATTGCATCGGCCAGGTTGCTGAAACGAACCCAGCTACCTGCATAAAAGTTTATCGGATTAACATCGTTATTATTTACATTAACAGACCATGCACCGCCGAGCATCGCATCAGTGGCATTGGCTTGCTTGCTGAATAAACCGCTAAAATGAAGATAATTGGTTGTACTGTTATCAGACAACGGGAATGAATACCCGCCATGAAAAGTTACCCGTGGATGCAATACATAAAAAGCATTACCTGTAAATGATTCTTTTGGCCTGGTGACATGATACATCGAAGCTCCGAAATAAAAATTATTGTCCCCATTAGACGAACCATTATATAAGATGCCAACATTCATATCAAAATAATTCAGGTTAACCTGGTGGCCGTCGATGGTTTCAGCACTGGGAATGGTCCATCCTCCCTGCTGATCCAGTTCATCTTCAAAATTCAGTTTTGTACCATCGAGTCTTTTGTTGGCATATGTTCCCTGGAATCCAATTCCGATCTGGTTCCAACCATTTTCGTCCAAACTTTTGTGATATGAAGTTGAAAGAGAAATATAATTACTGGCTAAAATACCATTGGCTGTTTTGTCGGTCATTGCCACCAACCCCAGGCCCCATACATCAGTTTCGGGCAAACGATTTTTTAAAATGCCACCATCCACAGATACGGTTGAAGTAATAAAGGCATTATTGATAGCGGGCCATTGATTGCGATAATTGCCGGCTACGCGCACTACGCCATTAAATTTACCTGTCAATGCAGGATTTAATGTGAGGGGTGATGCAAAAAATTGGGAAAAAGCCGGATCCTGCGCATACACAGAATTTTCAAGGAATGCATATAAAAAGAGAGATATTATGCAAATAACTTTTTTCATAAACAGCATGGTTTCATTTCACGATAAATAACACGACCAATACGAGTAATAAAGGGAATCAATGAGCCGGTTGTTGCAAGGAGTAAAGTTGCCGGGTATTTCATAGGTATTTAATTATTATACCGGCTTCAAAATAAGGAAAAAAACGTACAAATAAAGGATAAACCTCTTAAATATTGCTATATCTGGACTTTTATTCCGAAAGCAAGATCACCGGCATCACCGAGACCCGGTACAATATATCCTTTGGCTGTAAGCTCATCGTCAATAGCGCCACTCCAGATTTTGCAATTAGGTTCACTACGTTTTACGTATTCAATGCCTACAGTGCATGCAATGGCAGTCACAATATGGATTTCACGCGGGTGACCTTCCTCTCGAAGAAATTGAATGGTTTTAACCAGTGAAGATCCGGTAGCCAGCATTGGATCGGAAATAATTACAACCCTGTTTTCCAGATCAGGGCTGGAAACATAATCAAGACTTATATCGAAAGATCCGTCGCGTTTGTGCTTTCTATATGCTGAAATAAAAGCGTTATCCGCCTTATCAAAAAAATTAAGAAGGCCCTGGTGCAAGGGCAAACCAGCACGCAGGATGGTGGCTAAAACAGGTTGCTCCTTCAGTGTTTTGCAGATAGTCGATCCCAGAGGTGTTTGTATTTCTTTTTCTTCAAATGGCAGATGTTTGCTTATTTCATAGGCTGCAACCTCGCCAATACGCTCGAGGTTGCGTCGAAAACGCATGCGATCCTGCTGAATTATTTCATCGCGCAGTTCACTTACCCAGTCATTTAATAAAGAATATCCATGGCTTAAATTGATAACCATAAAAATCAAAATTAAAAATCCGAAATTCGAAATAAACCTGAGCAAAACTAGGGCTTAAATCTATAATCTAAAATTCTTTTCCATGCTTTATAAAGTCATTGGTTTAATGAGCGGAAGTTCACTTGATGGCCTCGACATTGCGTATGTGCAATTGCAGGAAGTTGCCGGTAAATGGACATACGAAATTCAGCATGCGGATTGTTATCCATATAGTCCGGAATGGATAAAGAAATTGGAAAATGCTACTGCTCTGTCTGCATTGGAATATCAGTTGTTGCATGCTGCTTATGGAAATTTTATCGGGGAAGCGGTCAATCGTTTTATTGAAGAAAAAAGCCTGCATTACCAGGTGCAGCTGATTTCCTCTCACGGGCATACAACATTTCATATGCCTCATAAAAAAATGACTGCACAACTGGGCGATGGCGCTGCGATCGCTGTAAGTACAAATATTAATGTAATCAGCGATTTGAGGTCGATAGATATTGCCCTTGGAGGGCAGGGCGCACCAATAATACCAATTGGAGAAAAACTTTTACTGGATGAATATAATTTTTTTCTGAACGTGGGTGGAATTGCAAATATTTCGATACATGTTCCGGCGACCGGACAAAACACCGCAAAATCTATTGATGGAGATTTTATTGCATTCGATATTTGTCCGGCGAACCGCGTATTGAATATGCTCGCTCACGAAGCAGGAAAGCAGTTCGATGAAAATGGCGCGATGGCATCAACAGGATCAATAAATATGCAATTGCTGGAAAAGCTGAATCAATTTGCATTCTATAAATTGGCTTATCCCAAATCGCTTGCAAATGATTTTGGCGTCAAAGAAGTTTATCCACTAATACAGGATGCGCAATGCGGAACATCGGATGCCTTGCGCACTTATGTAGAGCATATTTGCGTTCAGGTGGGTCACTCAATTAAAAACTTACTTACTGATTTCAAATTCCCACATGCGGGTTTAAGATTACTTGCAACCGGTGGCGGAGCGCATAATATTTTTTTGATTGAAAGATTAAAAAAAATATTGCAGTCTTTACAAATTGAATTGATAATTCCTGAAGCAAGATTGATAGATTATAAAGAAGCATTGGTCATTGCATTGATCGGGGTATTGCGCTGGAGGGAAGAAAATAATGTTTTAGCTTCTGTAACGGGCGCAAAAAGGAGCAGTATTGGAGGAGCGGTGTGGATGGGAATGAGTTGATGTGCGAATTTGCTAATGTGCGAATGTGCGAATTCGGTTAGGCAGATTGTCCTAAAGAATTCGCACATTAACTTCACAGTCCCAAAACCGTTTTCAATTTTGCATATCCTGTTTTACTAACGGGCACTTTTGCACCTGACCTTAGAATCGCAAGATGATTATCTTTTTCGTATGGATCTATACGTGTTATCTGCTGTACATTTAAAATATAAGAACGGTGCGTGCGTACAAAATGCTGAGCATCCAGTATCTTTTCAAAATGGGCCATTGTTTTGTTCTTCAACAATGAACCTTCTTTGGTATGAATTTTTACATAATCATCGGCCGCTTCGATAAAATTTATTTCTTCTACAGGTATTATTTTGATCTTTCCTGCAATTTTTACCACCACGCGCTGATGTTGTGCCGGCGATTGCGCCACAGTTTCCAGTAATTCCTGCGTATTTGTTTTTGAAATAACCGAATTGTTTTGATCCAACCATTTTTGTATGGCCTTATCGAATCTTTCTTTGCTAAAAGGTTTTAGCAAATAATCTATGGCGTGACTTTCAAAAGCTTTAATTGCATATTCATCAAATGCAGTGGTAAAGATAACTGCAGGCGGATCTTCGATGAGTTCAAGCATTTCAAATCCATTGATTTTCGGCATTTGGATGTCGAGAAAAATTACATCAGGCTGGTATTGCTGAACTGCTTTAATTCCTTCAAAACCATCATTGCATTCACTTACCAGGTCGATTTGCGGATAGGCCTGCAAATATTCTTTTACAATTATCCTGGCCAGTGGTTCATCATCAATTATTATTGCTTTCATTTTGTTTGCGGTATTTTCACAATTGTCGTAAATAAATTATTTTCTGATTTTGTTTCCAACAGGTCGTTTCTTGCAAACAGGAGATATAATCTTCTTTTTATTGAATTCAATCCAAAACCTGTCCCTTGTTTTGGAAGGGATGTTTCATGGTCATATGGATTTTGAACAGTAATCTGCAAATAATTTCCAATCGCCCGGGCTGTTATCCGGATGGCAACCGGTTCTAATGTATCATACAATCCAAATTTAATTGCATTTTCAACAATTGGTTGCAATAGCATTGGCGGCAATTTCATGTCATTACATGCATCTTCTTTTTCAATAACTGTCGTTAATCGATAACCGAAACGAACCTTTTCAATATCGAGATACAACTGCAGGTATTGCATTTCTTCATCCAGTTTTATCGTCTGTTGTTCTTCTTTTTTCAGTGTTCCCCGCAAAAAATCAGATAGCTGTTGAATCATTGTTCTTGCCTGTTCGGGTTGTGAGCCTGCCAGGGCACTGATCGAATTTAAGCTGTTGAATAAAAAATGAGGTTGCAGTTGTTGGCGTAATTTGTACAATTCTGCTTCTTTAGCCAATCGTTCTGCATCGGTTTTGCGTTGCTGGTTCTGTTGTTCTTCTTCAAGTGTGTACCATAATATACTTAAGATTGACATGCAGCCTATGAGTAAAAAAGAAACTCCGAATCGCACTCCCCAGGATTTGGATAAAAACAAAAGATAGTCTGTTTCTTTACTTAGTGCAGATATTAATATCCCTTTGCTGTCTAATGTTATTAACCCGCTTAAACCAAGGCTAAAAAACACAACGTACCAGTAGCGTTCTTTCTGAGGCAAATAATATCGGAAAATATTACTCACAAGCCAGCATGCTCCAAGCAATTGTATATTCGTGACAATAGTATCCACGGTGGCAACCTCAATGTTGAATCCGAAGTTCATGATCAGGGCAGCCTGAAAACCCGCCCATACCAGCCACCATCCGAAGAAGCCATACCTGAATTTACTTATCGATAAAGGTGACCTTGTCAAGGAAAATCAATTTACAAAATCTCTAAAAATTTGTGTGCACCATTCAGCCTGATATGAGCAGCTTTTTTATTGGTGAGTTCGATGTACAGATCCGCATTATCAGTTTCCTGGATCCTTGAGTACAATTCAGCACCATCCATCAAGCCACTGAGCTTATACAATTCGGCGATATTGATGAACTTCCATTGTACGAGTTTTTCCTGTTCATTATAAAATTCATCCTGCTCCAGTGAACCAATAGCAGTTGCTTTTTCAAATGCTTCTTCTTCATTGGACGCTTCAATCAACCTCAATTGTTCATCGAATTGCGGCGTATGTCTTCCCGGTCCGCAAATGATCCTGAAAACGATTTTAGCTAAATACCAATTCATAGTAATTAAGTTTTGGAAAAATAGAAATGGTTATTCTTATACCAATACCTGGCCGGTTTAGTAATTCCTGATTTCAATACCTCCTAATACAGAAGTGCCGTCCACGATCAATACCTTTTCCGGATTTGTATTCTTACTGTCCTGTCTTTTGTCTTCTATATTGCCGAGTACAGCAGTCATTTGGGAACGAATTTCCCAATGAGGAGGAACAATCAGTTTGGTTCCACCCATCACCTGTGTAATATCGAGTACCGCCACTCCATTGATATCAGCCTGGCTAAGATTGATCTCTGCCCCCCCCATAAAAATCGTTATATCGCCACCTTTGAAATCTTTGGATACAATTGTCTTGTGTAAGCCACCGAATACAGTTGTTGCATCGATATAATTTTCAGAGGTAAAATTTCCGGGCTTTTCTTTATACTGTTCATACTCTTGTTTCCAATGTCCCGGATCTTTTATATTCTTTTTCCAATCATCCCAACGTGAATCCAAACGACGACGCGGACGAACGAGTAACAATAAACCCACTGCCAGGATTGCAAAAGGCCACATAAAGCGGTGAAAAGAAAATCCCGGCAAAATATCATCCATCAAAAAAACGCCTCCTACAATAATCATTATCGCCCATGCACCTCCGCGAAACCCATGATTAAATCCCATGATAACACCAATCACAATCAGAAGCATCTGCCAGGTAAACAACCAATAGGGCAATGGAAATCCCATTTGTTGTAATAGTAAGGCACCGCCAACAACCATCAGGGTGAGGGCAACCCATACACGGCTATTGGAACGATTTATATGGTTGTCATTATTATCCATTTCTTGATTTTTACCAAAACTACAATAGCATTTACGAGTATTCAAGTGTAATTAGGTGATAAAGGAAACAGGGGCGGTAAAAGGCGGTGTTTTGCCGGTAAAATCAATGTGCGAATGTGCAAATATGCGAATGTGCGAATTCTTTTATGCGGTCTGCCTGAAGAATTCGCACATTTGCACATCAGCACATTCGCACATTGACCATTGGCCATTCACAGCAATTTAAATTCATCTCCATCAAACAACCCAAGGTCACTCAATTTCAGATGGGGAATGACCAGCAAAGCCATAAACGACAAGGTCATGAACGGAGCGGATAATGCAGATCCCATTTTCTTAGCCATTGCATCTATGGCTGTATAAGCTTCAGCAATTTTATAACCGTCTTCATCGCTCATCAATCCGGCTACAGGTAAGGCCAGTATCAATTGTGTTTTGTCATTCACACAACTCACACCTCCTTTTTTTTCGATGACGAGATTGACTGACCTGCAAATTGCATCATCCGTTGTTCCCACGGCAACAATATTATGACTGTCATGTGCAACCGAAGAGGCAATAGCGCCTTCCTTGATACCAAAATTCCGGATAAAGGCTTTTGCAACCGGCGCATTTTTATAACGGTTTACAACTACAATTTTTAAAATATCTTCCTGCATATTACTCTCCAGTTTTCCATCTTTGACTTTTACTATGCCTGGATATTTATTGGTGATCAATTGTCCGTCCAGCGCTTCGATGACGGGAATCGTTAGTTGCTGTTGCTGCGTTCCGGGGGGTGCAGGATATATAAAATCTTCAGGCTTTTTTTTACTGCAATCAAAATTATTTATTCTTCGGCCAGCTTTATCAATATCAACTGAGGATGGAATCAGAGATTTTCCGTTTTCCGCCACCAATATTCCTTTAATATACGTTTGAATGATTTCAAATTTTTTCAGATCTTTTACTATAATAAAATCAGCCGGATCATCATTTTTTAAAAGACCGATATTTAGTTGATAATGTAAAACCGGATTAATGCATGCAGCTTTCAATACTTTGAAAACATCGATGCCTTTAGTTACTGCCCGGGCACATAACTGGTTAATATGGCCTGCTACAAGACTGTCAGGATGTTTATCATCACTGCAAAACATTATTTTATCCGGGTAGTCATGTAGCAGGTCAATAAGCGCTTCAAAATTTTTGGCTGCACTTCCTTCACGTATAATAATTTTCATTCCATATTGCAGTTTGTCCAAAGCTTCTTCCTTCGTAAAACATTCATGATCGGTGCTGATTCCTGCATCAATATATTTTTTTGCCAGTTCACCTCTTAATCCAGGAGCATGTCCGTCGACCGGTTTGCCCTCCTGTTTTGCTGCTCCAATCTTTTTCATCACCTCTTCATCGTTATTCAAAACGCCCGGAAAATTCATCATCTCACTTAAATATTTTATTTCTTTTCTTTTAAGGAGAGATGTAACAGCAGCGGCATCCAATGCAGCCCCGGCCGTTTCAAATACTGTGGCCGGCACACAACTAGGTGCTCCGAAATAAAAATGAAAGGGAATGGTTTGACTGTTTTCAATCATAAATTCCACTCCCTGTATACCACAAACATTTGCAATTTCATGTGGGTCGCTTACAGTCGCTACTGTACCATGAGTTACAGCCAACCGCGCAAATTCTGAAGGAATCAGCATGGAACTTTCAATATGCACATGCGCATCAATAAAACCCGGCAGCAGGTAGGTTGAAGGATAATCTTTGGAGCCAGGCAATATATCTGATAATGGTCTGATTGATCTGATACTTCCATTTTCTACAGTCAATTCAGCCGGATAAATTTTTTCAGCTAAAATATCTACCAGATTGCTTTTAATACGTACATTCATAATTCTATTTTCAATTGGAAATTTAGGTAAATATCGGATGCGCAAAAGATATTCTCTTTTGTTAATACTAAAACACAAATCAAAAATTTTAAAATGAAAACACTTAAAACCGGATTGATTTTTTTTGTTGCCCTGACAGCTTTTACCGGATTACGGGCACAGACTGCAGACGAAATTGTCAATAAATATATTGCAGCAATTGGCGGCAAGGACAAACTCAATAGTATAAAAACTGTTTATCTTGAAAGTTCGATAGAAGTTATGGGCAATGAAGCGTCAAGCAATACTTATATCGTCAATGGAAAGGCGTATAAGTCGGAAACTGATTTCGGTGGACAAAAAATCATTCAATGCATTACTGAAAAAGGAGGTTGGATGATTAACCCGATGATGGGCCAAACAACTGCTGAGGAGCTTCCAAAAGAACAATTGAAAGGGAGCCAGGCACAATTCCAGGTAGGGGGGGCTCTTGTTGATTATGCTGCCAAAGGCACTACAGTAGAATTGCTGGGAAAAGAAGATGTAAATGGAGTCAGCGCATATAAATTAAAACTCACTACAAAAGACAGCGCTATTGTAACATATTATATTGATCCAACTACCTATTATGCATTGAAAGCAGTAACTATCATCAATGCCAATGGGCAACAGGCGGAGACCAGCATCGTTTTTTCGAATTATCAGAAAACGGATTTTGGTTATGTTATTTCAATGGTGCAGCAACTTAATTTGCCCCAGGGGATTTCATTAACCATCACCAACAAAAAAGTTGAAATAAATAAAGAGATCGATCCCAAAATTTTTGAAATGCCTAAATCCTAAATCGTTTCTGATAATAAACCGACAGCCCTACTTTACACGAACCAAGTTTTACTTACCCATTTACCGGTGTAATCGATGAAATAAGGATCTATAACAGAACATTGAGCGAAACTGAAATAAAACAATTTAGCAGGCTTATGAGATAGCAAGATTGTCGGGCTCCCTAAAAAAATTTGACAGCCTCCTTCATTCACATTATTTTACGCGCTTAATGTGAACTGTATAATTCATTTTATAGGATCCTATGTCTTTTACCCAATACTTTAAGAGGAAGGTCAATTTCAAATTTAATTTTATAAGAAGATCCTTCAGAAATCATCCTTTCAAATTGCTTGATGTTGGTTCCGGAAATCATTCAGCCTCAAAAATCACTTCGCTTTTTCCCAATTGTGAATATTTTGGATTGGATTTAAATAAGAATTATAATAACTCGGAAGAGGATTTTCGGGTTATGAAAGATTTTTATGAATTAGATTTGACCTTGCTTGACTATTCTAAAATTCCTGATAAATATTTCGATGGTATCTGGATGGTCCATGTGATAGAGCATCTTCGCAATGGGGATCAGGTAGTACCCAAATTGCTGGAAAAACTAAAACCGGGTGGATTTTTTTTTATTGAGTATCCCGGAAAAAAAAGCCTGCATTTGCCTTCAATGAAAGGATCTTTGAATTTTAAGGATGATGAAACGCATGTTCGTTTATATTCCGTTCCTGAATTGAGCAAAATATTCAAGGAAAATAATTGCTCCATACTGGTAGCCGGCACAAGGAGAAATTGGTGGTATATTATTTCAATGCCATTGCGAATCATTCAATCTTACGTCAAACGCAAATATGTACAGGGAAATGTATTTTGGGATCTTCTTGGATTTGCAGAATTTTTATGGGTCCGAAAAAATTGATCAGCTCAAAAAATTTACTCATGCTGAATGTCCGGTCTTCTTTTTGAAGTTCTTATTTGAGATTGCTCATTTCTCCATTCTTCAATTTTCCGTGGATCGCCACTCAATAATATTTCCGGCACTTTCCACCCGCGAAAATCTGCAGGTCTTGTATATACAGGAGGAGCAAGCAGGTTGTCCTGGAAAGAATCAAACAGGGCAGAAGTTTCATCATTCAATACACCCGGGATCAGTCTGCCAATTGCATCAACCAATACGGCTGCTGGCAATTCGCCACCACTGAGTACATAATCGCCAATAGAAATTTCTTTTGTTATGAAATGTTCCCGGATCCTTTCATCAATGCCCTTATAATGCCCGCAGATAATCAATAAATTATTTTTCAGAGAAAAATGGTTCGCGGTTTTCTGGTTGAAAAGTTCACCATCGGGAGTCATATAAATGATCTCATCATACGTTGTTTTTTCTGACAAAGATTCGATTGCTTTTGCAAGCGGTTCGCACATCATCACCATGCCAGCGCCACCGCCGTATTGATAATCATCTACCTGTCCATATTCGTTTATTGCCCATTGCCTGAGTGGATGTACCCGCACTTCAAGCAAATTTTTTTCTTTAGCTCTTTTCAAAATTGAATGGGCAAAAGGGCTTTCCAGTAATTCGGGCAATACAGAAATGATATCGATGTGCATGGGGCAAAGATAAAAGAAACTGATGTGCGAATGTGCTGATGTGCGAATGTGCGAATTTATTAAATCAGTCCGCATAACAGAATTCGCACATTTGCACATCCGCACATTCGCACATTAATTCAGAAAGTCATCCAAATCCCGGCGTTGTTTTTTGGTAGGTCTTCCTATTTTGCTCAATCGTTTTCCGGTGTGGAAACTTGCCGCCTGGAATTGTAGTCTTTCAATTTCTTCAGCAGGTGTAATATCCAGGTAATATTTAATGGCTTCTGCGTGTTGAACGCGTTTGTATAATAAAGCTGTTACTTTTATCCGCCATCTTTTGGCTTCCGTTTTTACTTCGTATTCGTCACCAATATGTATTTGTTTGGAGGCCTTGGCCTGCTCGCCATTGAATTTCACTTTTCCTTTATCGCATGCCCCTGTGGCAATTGTCCTGGTTTTAAACAGACGGACGGCCCATAGATATTTATCAAGACGAAGTTTTTCTTTATCAGGCATTCACAAAATTAAAATTATTTTCCAGGTTAGAATTTTAGGGTTAGATAAGGAATCAACCTTAAAAGCATTTTTACATCTCTGCAAAATATTTATGAAAATAAGGAATGGTTTCGATGCCCTTATAGAAATTCTGCAGGTCAAATTTTTCATTCGGTGAATGCAGGTTATCGCTATCCAGTCCAAATCCCATGAAAACAATTTTGATCCCCAGTTCTTTTTCAAACAATGAGCAGATGGGAATGCTGCCTCCCCCACGAACGGGTATGGGTTTTTTACCAAAAGTTGCTTCGATTGCCTTTTGAGCTGCCAGGTATGCTTTTGAATCGAGAGGTGTCATATAAGGTTCGCCGCCATGAAGGTCCTCTGCTTTTACGGTTATTCCTTCCGGTGCAATGCTGCTGAAATAGTTTATCAATTTTGCGGTAATTTTTTTTGATGACTGATTGGGAACCAGCCGGGCTGAAATTTTTGCATAGGCTTTCGATGGCAGAACTGTTTTGGCTCCTTCGCCGGTATAACCTCCCCAAATGCCATTTAATTCCAATGTAGGACGTATCCCGGTTCTTTCATTGGTTGCATATCCTTTTTCCCCCCACAAATTTTTTACTCCCAGATCTTTTTTATATTCTTCTTCATTGAAAGGAGCTTTTGCCATTAGCTTTCTTTCTTCCGGCGTGGCTTCTACTACATCATCATAAAATCCGGGAATGGTAATGTGATTATTTGCATCATGACATGAGGCAATCATTTTTGCAAGAATGGTGATCGGATTGGCAACGGCCCCACCATAAACGCCACTATGCAAATCTCTGTTCGCCGCTGTCACTTCAACCTGTATATAAGCCAGACCCCTAACACCAATATCAATTGATGGATCATTCATACTGATCATTGCCGTGTCGCTGATAAGTATTACATCAGCTTTCAGCAAATCTTTATGTGAGGCGATAAATGTTGCAAGATGAGGTGAACCAATTTCTTCTTCTCCTTCAATGATAAATTTAATATTACAACAAAGGGAATTTGTATGAACCATTGTTTCCATCGCTTTCAGATGCATAAAAAATTGCCCTTTATCATCCGCTGATCCACGCGCATAAATTTTGCCATCTTTAATTACGGGATCAAAAGGGCCGCTATGCCAAAGTTCCAATGGATCGGGAGGTTGCACATCGTAATGGCCATATACAAGCACCGTAGGTTTGGATGTATCAATAATCTTTTCAGCATAGATAACAGGGTGCCCTTCGGTGGAGTAGATCGTTGATTTGTCAGCACCGGCTTTCAAAAAGCTCTGTTTAACAGCTTCAGCACATGCCTGCATGTTTTCTTTTTGTTCGGTCCTTGCACTCACTGAGGGGATGCGTAATAATTCAAGCAGTTCATTCAAGAAGCGATCCTTATTTTTTTCCTGGTATTCTTTCCAAGCCTGCATATCGGAGGATTTGATAATTTAAAATTATTTTAAAATCGGGAAAACGAATATAGTATGTTTTATGTAAGGATAATTTTTTTCATGGAACGTTTAAAACGGGTAATTTTAGCAAAACGATTTATTATGAGACCCTGCAACCAATTGTTGTTTTTGTTTTTGCTGTTGTTCACAGCTACCAGTGTATGTGCTCAACAATCTGCCAGTCATGTCAGCAAAAACAAATTTAAACAGCTGAGTGAGCAATACGACTTGTTGCAAAAAGATATAAAAGGGTTAGAACAGCAAAGGTTGCAACTGGAACAAGCATTAAAAGACTATGATACAAAATTGAAAACTTTTACCCAGGGGCTTGAGGTAAAAGAACATGAATACGATGATGCATTGCCGGAAAGTGATGCCGACCAGGTATTGGCTGCAAGCAGGCAGGCGGACGCCATACATATGTCCTTCAATCTTCAATATCTTCAATTGCAGAATCAATTGCAAAATCAAACCAGGCAATTTACTATAGTGAGTGATTTTATGAATACAAAACTTGAAGCGATAAAAAAGACCATAAAAAAATCCAGGTAGCGTATCACAACTGATGTTTGTGATTTGGAATAATATTTTCCAGCGTCCATTCGATCTTTTTAGTAAAAGGATGCTGGCGCACCTGGCAATCATCCTTTATACAAATAGGACAAGAAGATTCTACGCAGTCATCTGCGTGAACAAAAAATTCCATGGATTCCCCAAATTCATTTTCGATGTATTGAGTAAGCTTTTCAATTTCAATATGAGATTCGCGAACATTCAGATACCAGGGAACTGTTAAGTGGCAGTCCACATGCAAAACGCTCCCGAATTTAATTACCCGGAGATTATGAATATCTATCCAGTTCTGATTCCGGTAATGATTTAATAATTCCACCATGCGGCTAAGAATTTTTTTATCTGCCTCGTCCATAATGCCGGCAATAGATTTCCTGGTGATACGATAACCAATAAAAATGATTATAAAAGAAAGGATGATCGCAATGATGCTGTCTATTTCCTGTATCCTT
>Ga0137407_10000273_pt1 | contig 37202 bp, 36 predicted proteins | sample CZOMad2_2_16fung_FD_108410 | JGI IMG/M metagenome (GOLD analysis project Ga0137407, IMG submission 108410) | Vadose zone soil fungal communities from Angelo Coast Range Reserve, California, USA - CZOMad2_2_16fungal (Illumina Assembly) | ecosystem: Environmental > Terrestrial > Soil > Vadose... | reverse complement strand
TCGCTCCCTCCATTCGAAAGCTTTGAAATCAACTCCTAACTCAACGTTGTAACACCAAGCTCTCTACTTGCACCCGCATATTTACTGTCTAATAGTGACTATTTTTGCGCTGAAAAGTAGCTACGCCGGGCCAGAGCGTCTGCTAAAGGTCCGACCGCTAAAGAATGCTGTCCGGCATTGCTCAAAACAGCATCTCACAAATAGAAAAACCGTAGCATGATTGCTCCGCCTGCGACGGGCACATTAAGGAATGTATTGACTAAATGGGTGAGTTTTCCACATCTTACGGCGACTTTACCCTTGCTATTCTTCCCCGGAGTTCTTCATAATGACCTGTAGCTCAGTACTTTAGACCGTGTACTTCCAAAGGCCTTAAGTGGAACGATACGATCGAGCGGACGTCCTGCGGATTCTCCGCATCACATCACGGCAGCTGGCGGGCTGGGAAAAAGCCGGCCTGTTCCCTGTGGCGGAATCCTATTCTTTTTCTGATCTCCTGCAAATTAACAAGCTGCGCGACCTTCGCGCTAAGCGCGTGCGCTCCGCCGTGATCCGCGATTCCTTGCGCGCCATGATGCAGCAGGTGGCAGGAATGGAAAACCCGCTCATGGAAGCAGGCACGTTCGCCAACCAGTCGCGCGTGGTGTTTCGCCATCGGGGCGCCGCCGTGGAGCCTCTGGCTGGGCAGTTCGTGATGGACTTTGCCGAGCGCAATGTAGTGCAGTCGCACAAAATACACGCCATGCGCACCGCGGAGACGTCCACTGACTTCTTTGCCCGCGGCGTGGCGCTGGAAGAAGATCCCGCAACCCAGGCCGAGGCCATAGAGTCCTACAGGAAGTGCGTTGAGATTGATTCCATGCATGCCGCCGCATACATCAACCTGGGCACGCTCTATTACAACCGCCATGACTACGTGCAGGCGGAGAGCTTCTATCGCAAAGCCATTGAGGTTGATCCCCGGTACGCGCTGGCTTATTTCGATTTAGGCAATGTGCTGGATGAAACCGGACGCCTGCCCGATGCTATCCGCGCCTACCAGTCCGCCATATCGCTGGCGCCGACCTACGCCGACGCCCACTACAATCTTGCTCTAGCACTGGAAAAAGCCCGCCAGCCGCGCAAAGCCCTGGCCCACTGGGAAGCTTACGCCCGACTGGACACCGTGGGACCGTGGGCCGTCCACGCCAAACATCAAGTCAAAAAGATCCTGGCAGCGGACGAACTGAAAGTAGTGCCTAAGAAAGACTGATTTCCCTTGCAAAACCTTGGAGCATAGCCCGGCAAGCCACAAAATCAATATGGACCGCAGCCGCCCTCGGCTGCGTTTTCTTCTTCTACCTCGCAAATCGGCACAAAAGACTTCCAATGAGCAAAGCCAATTCAACCCGTCTTCAGCGTTGTGACACTCAGTTGCAAGATTTTCTGGCGGAAACTCTGCGTGGTATCTCCATTGACACGCTTAGCACGGTGAAGACACCCGGCAAATGGTCGGCCCATGAAAACCTGTCCCACCTGGCTCGATACCACCAGATTTTTTTGCAGAGGATTGACCGTATGCTCGCCGAGACCGCTCCCACTTTTCCGCGCTACCGGGCGGAAGAAGATACGGACTGGGCATCCTGGGCTGGCTTGCCAACCCAGCAGGTACTCGTCCGGCTGTCCTCCATGCGGGCAAAACTCATGGCTCGGTTGTTGGCTTTGAATGAAGAAGATTTTCAAAGAACAGGCGTCCATCCTAAATTTGGCGAGATGAGCCTATCCCTCTGGCTTGAGTTCTTTCTGGTGCACGAAGCGCATCATCTGTACCTGGTGTTGCAGCAAGTGAGAGGTGAGTGAAAATCTGAGAGGCTACTTGTCAGTCATTCCGGACTAGGTTGACTTTCGTGATTTATTCGTCTATCGTCTGTATAAAAGCATTGCGAGTGTAAAGGTCTTTAGGGTGCGTCCCTCAGGATCAAATTTAGGATTTTTTCAGCTTGAGTTAAAAACCTATTTTGGGTTATTGTGTTATCCGGAGACACCGATATCTTGCCGAGACAAGCTGCATTGAAGCTAGAGGAACGAGTGTTCGACGTAACCGCACGGCTCAAGGACAATTCAAGAATTGTTCCCGTGTACACTTCGTCCCTCGGAGCCCTATTCTCCGCCGACTGCATGATGGTCTTGCCTGGTATCGAGGATGAAGTCATCGATACGGTTTTTGCCGATCCGCCATTTAATTTAGGTAAGGAGTATGGTAAAAACTGCAACGATCTAAAATCCGACAAAGCATATCTTGAGTGGTGCAAATCTTGGATTGCCGAGTGTGTCCGAACGATAAAGCCAGGTGGCGCATTCTTCCTCTACAATCTGCCGAAGTGGAACATTCTTCTCGGAGCGTATCTTACAGAACTTGGGATGGACTTCAGGCACTGGATCGCGGTTGAGATTTCCTCTTCTCTCCCTATTCAAGGGCGCCTCCATCCAAGCCATTACAGCCTTCTTTACTACACCAAGGGGAAACCGAAAACATTTCGCCGCATTCGTACCCCGATACAGACGTGCCGACATTGCTGCGGTGAAGTCAAGGACTACGGAGGTCATCGTGACGCGATGAATCCCAAAGGGGTTACCCTGAAGGATGTTTGGACGGATGTTCCTCCAGTACGCCATTGGAAATTTAAGTCCAAAGACCGCAGAGCGAACGCCCTCTCGACAAAGATCCTCGACCGCGTGATAGAGATGTCCACAGTCAAAGGAGAAGTTGTCCTTGACCCCTTTGGTGGCAGCGGCACTACGTTTGCCGTCTGTGAAAAAAAGGGGCGCGAGTGGATAGGAACAGAGATAGACTTTGCTCAGGAAATAATCGACCGCCTTGAAGGCAGCGAGATCCACTCCCATAAGAACGATGATTTTGTGGAAAACTAGCCCTTCGCTCGTCCGGCAGTTGTCTTTGGAATTTTCGGGACGTCATAACTTATAGAGTCCTGTTCAATGACAACGATTTCAAGAACTCCTTTCTTGCAAGGCACCGACTTCCACAGCTTCAGGTAAGGTTCCAATTCTTGGTAATTCCCGATTCGATCAGTCAAATAGACGTAGAGTTTCCGCGACGGCACGACGAGTGTCCCGGCAGCAATAACTCCGTCTGCAATTAGCATCGTGAGTTTATTCATCGAACGGTGGCTTGATGAGATATTGCCTGTCTCCCACTCCACAACAATAGGACCTTCAGGACCAAGCAACACAGCATCGAAATCGCCCAGTTCCTGGCCAAGAAGATTCTTGGCAGCACCTTCGATTGTCCACTTACGCTTCTTCAGTTCTGTTATGAATTCGTTTCTTATGGGCACTACACCGTTGCCTTCACCGCGTTTCTTGCCGCTCTGCGGATAAATTGTAAATTTATCGCTGCCGGGAGGCCATACGCATTTCTTCACCGCCGCATGGATTGATCGTCTCGTTTTGGGCCAATGTCGGGATTTTGCATAGGGACCACAATGTAGAACAGTTTCCACGTGTACGATTTTCACAGAATCTCCCGATAAAGCTTCGCGAGGAAACGGAGCGGATCAATACCAAGTGCGCGGGCGACTTCCGCAAACTCAACCACATCAAGACGCCTTTCGCCACGCTCATACTTTGAAACGAATGACTGCGGACGCCCAAGACGATTAGAGAGTGCCGTCTGGGTCATGCTTGCACTCTTGCGAGCTTCCGTAAGAAGTTCTCGGAATCGCTTATGGCCATCTTTCCGCATTAGTGTTCGGTGAACTGCGAACGAGTTTAGAACCTCTAATCGGTTTAACCCAAAAGAGGTTTAGAGAGATTTCCGGAATGGAGGACCGAAGGAGGAATCAGTACGCCAGTAATAGCCTCACGTCCCTAACATTGTTCCCCGTTGGCCCGATCTGAATAGCATCGCCTAGTTTTTCAAAGAGTGGAAATGCGTTGAACCCGCTCAAATGAGTTGCTGGATCGAGCCCAGCCTTTTGCGCACGTTCTATCGTCGTGCCGTCTGCCACGGCTCCGGCAGCGGTGCTGTTGCCGTCGATGCCGTCTGTCCCGGCGCTCAGCACCACAATGTTCTTTCCGGCAATTTTCTGGGCGCAATAAAGAGCAAAGTGCTGGTTGCGTCCGCCGACGCCGGCGTTGGCGGAGACTTTTACCGTGACCTCGCCGCCGGAGACAATGCAGGCATTGGCGGCGCTGCGCCGCAAAGAGCGCAGGCGATCCAAAAGATGATCAGCCGCGCGGGCGTAGTCCCAATCGTCGCAGGAGTGGTCGATCTCCACGGCAAAGCCATGCTTGGACGCGGACGCGGCGGCAGCCTGTTCCGCGTTCTCATTGGAGAGCACTTTCCACCAGCGCGAGCGGACAAACGCCGGATCGTCGCTCTTGGGCGTCTCTTCCAGCGCGCGGCGCTCGAAGAGTTCGCGCACGGAAGCGGGAAACTGTTCCAGCATGTTGTGTTCGCGCACGATGCGATAGCAATCCTCCACCGTGCTGGAGTCAGGCATGGTCGGGCCGGAAGAAAGCGAGTCCAGTGCATTTTCGGGAACGTCAGAAACCAGAATGGACACCTGCTGCGCGCCCTGCGCCGCGCGGGCCATGCGTCCGCCTTTGGTTGCCGAGAGGTGCTTGCGCACGGCGTTGATCTGCGCGATGGGAGCACCGGACAGCACCAGCGCTTTGTATGTGGCAACCAGGTCGGCCAGCGTGATCTCGTCATCCACTGGCTTCTCCACCACGGAAGATCCGCCACCACTGATCAGGAACAGCGCGAGGGACTCTGGGTTCAACGCGTTCAAGGATTTCAAAATCGCTTCGGCTGCCCGTACAGATTCTTCATTCGGCTGCGGATGGCTTCCGGCGAAATAACGATAGCCTGCGAGTTGGTACGGATGCTGGTTCGGGTCGGCGACGATGCCCTCCTCCGCCGGCCCTACCTGGCGCGCCAGGATCTCCGCCATGCGGTGCCCCGCCTTGCCGAAAGAAATGGCGACAACACGGGAATAGGATTGCAGATCGTACAAGTCATCGCACACGCGCAGCACGCCGCGTTGGTAGCTGACATGGCGGTCAAAGGCTTTTTCAATGCTGGCCTCCGCCAGGGCGTGGAGAAATATTTCCCGCGCCGCGGTACGCATGCTGTGGGCCACGGACATTAGAGTGCTTCCGCCTGTCTCTGGGGGAAGAGCTTTGTTACCCAATCATGAATGGCCGCCTGCATCTCCGCCAGATGTCCTTCAAAGAAGTGGTCCCCCGCTTGAACAATGACCAGCTCTTTCGGTTCCGCAGCGCTTTCCACCACCTGCCTGACGCTTGCCTCCGCGCCGTACTGGTCGCGCGAGCCGCTGACAAACAGCTTAGGCTGCGTGCAGCCTTGAAGAAATTGGTATGTATAGGCGCGTCCTTCCACCCCGACTGGCGTTCCCAGCGAGATGATTCCCGCCACCCGCTGGTCGCCACACGCGGCACGCATACCGGTGACGGTGCCAAAAGAGAACCCGCAGAAGAGGATCGGCAGATGCAACTGCGCGTCCAGCCAGTTCAGGGCCGCGCGGACGTCGTCGACCTCGCCGCGTCCTTGGTCATGCTCGCCTTCACTCAGCCCGGCGCCGCGAAAGTTAAACCGTAACACCGGAAAACCGAAAGAGCTTAAAGTCTTCATGGCGTGATACACAACCTTGTTATGCATGGTCCCGCCAAAAAGAGGATGCGGATGGCAGACCAACGCGGCATGGGTCGCGCTGGGCTGGCCTTGATTCAACAGGGCTTCCAGCTGTCCGGCGGGACCGTCCAGAAAAAATGATTGGATTTGATTGGCCACAGTTCTTTTTATCACAGAGGGAGCTAGGAAAAATCGGGTAATCGGTCGATCGGGTGATCGGCAATTCGGCCTGCATTTGCAGATCATCAGATGCAAATCATCAGATCACCCGATCTCCCAATCACCGGATCATCCGATCATTTATCCTGTACCGATACATCATGGACCCAATCCGGTTAACCCGCACGCTTGTAGACATTGAATCGATCTCGGGCAATGAAGGCGCCGTTGGCGCGGCGATCTATGACGAGCTTTGCCGCCTGGGATACACCACGCACAAAATGCCGGTGGCGCATGAACGATTCAATGTCGTCGCCACGCTCGATGGGCGTCCGCCGGAGATCGTCTTCTCCACACACATGGACACCGTGCCGCCCTTCATTCCTTCGTCGGAAGACCATGAAAACATTTACGGACGCGGCACATGCGACGCCAAGGGGATCATCGCCGCGCAACTTGCCGCGTGCGAGAGACTGCGCAAAGAAGGCGCCGCCGTAGGCATGCTTTTTGTGGTGGGCGAAGAACGTGACAGCTTTGGCGCCAAAGTGGCCAATGAAAGCCCGCTGGGCAGCCGCTTCCTTATTAATGGCGAGCCGACGGAAAACAAGATCGCCGTGGCTTCCAAGGGAACGCTTCGCGTAGAAGTAGTGGCGCGGGGCAAGATGGCGCACTCGGCGTATCCGCATCTGGGCGAATCGGCGATTGAGAAATTGCTTGACGCGCTTGGACACCTGCGCGCCATGGAGTTGCCGAACAACCCGGAGGTTGGCCCGTCTACGCTGAACATCGGCCTGATTGAAGGCGGTCGCGCCCCCAACGTGATTCCCGACTTTGCCCGCGCACAGTTGCTTTATCGACTCGTCGGGCCTTCCGAGTCTTTGCGGAAAGAAATTACTGAGAAAATCTGCGGGCTGGCCCAAGCGGAGTTTGTGCTGGAGATTCCTTTCCTGAAGCTGCGCACAGTTCCCGGAGTTGAGACCATGGTGGCTGCCTTCACCACGGACATCCCAGCCCTGAGCAAGTGGGGTACGCCGCTGCTTCTTGGGCCGGGCTCAATTCACGTTGCCCACACTGAGCGTGAATTCATTTCCAAGAAAGAACTCCATCACTCCGTGGACTTATATTGTTCCGTAGCCAGGCAGTTGCTTAAGCCTTAGCCCGGCTGTTTTGTGGGCTCTGTTGGTCAATCAGCAAAAAGCGCACCCCGTAGCAAGGGTGCGCTTTTGTTTTTGCATTTCAGTCAGCGCAGTTCACAACTCAGTATTGGCCGTAGACCAGCACATCAACGGCGCCTTGCGTATTGGCGGCCCCAATACCATCAATGGCCACGGAGATCTTTGTGCCGGGCACATCGTACACTCTGGTCAATTGGGCGTGCGGTGTGAGCAGGACCTGGTCCAGAAGCGCAACCAGTTCGTTCCCTTCAGTGATCGTGAGGCGCACCATCACATTGCAGGTGGAGCCGATGCGCTCATCACATACCAAGCGGATCTTGTCAAAATGGCTGACGTCCACCATGCCGAGCTCTTTTGTCTCGCCTCCTTTGATGTTTTCTGCTCCCGGCTTGGTCCGGAACGCCAGGATATTTTCAATTTCATGACTGGAAATCGGAGTAGCTTTTGGTGCAGTTGCCATACTTTTTTCCATTCCTTGCGCCAGCGTGGCGCGTTCGGAGTTTTCGATACTTCAACAGCGACTTACAAACCGTCGATTTTAGTTTTTGGCTGGATTCGCCTACGGGCGGCTCGGCTGGGAACCACCCGGCGGGCTTGGAAACGAGGCCGGCTCTCTTTAACCACAGACATTGCCCATCTGCCATCAACAGCATTTGCTTTCGTTGGACGCAATGGAAGAACGACATTTTGACAAACAGGAACAATGCTTTTTAACCCTTGGAAGCCGGCCATCGTATGTTGGTGCGCGACTCCCAATTACGTCTTAGTGGGACAGAGTATACCGCTACTCCAAGTTACTTCAGTGTGAAGAATCAACTTTTTTGTTATTTTTTTGACGATTAGTTTTTTTTAAACGATCTAGTTTAGGTTTCACTAAGACACTGAAATATTTTTAGCCCATCTTGCCGGGAAAGTTCTGCAAGCTTTAACAAACAATGATATTCGTTGCGGATGGCGCCACGGCCCGGTGCCAAGATAAGATCTACAGCTACAGCGACCGCGTAGAATTTCGCCGCGCCAACGTGGTATCGAACGCAACTTCGGACGCAACTATGGGCAGGCGGGCGGCGCCAACCAGTCCGGCATCACTGCCCAGCAGAGCGCGCGTGATTACGGTGCTCCGGCGCGGCGGTTGCGCGTCTCCGCCATGCGGGCCTTCTGGTGGAGCCGTAGCTTGATACACATAAGAATTCTTTCGCACTGTCTCCATCATGGATGGAGCGAAGGCGTCCCAGGCATCGGCAACTCCGCCGCCAATGACATACATAGGGAGGTTCAAGGCATTGATCAGATCTGCCACCACGGTCCCCAGCGCACTGCCGGCGCGGCGGAAGACTTCTCGCGCCGGTTCGTCGCCATCGAGCGCCAGTTGGTAGATCACTTTGGAGTTGAAGTCCTGGCCGGCCTTCATAGCACGGGCCATCTCTGGCGCTTTGCCAGCGGACACGGCTTCCATCGCCATCCGCTTGACCGCCGTGGCTGAGGCATATTGCTCCAGACATCCGCGACTGCCGCAGTTGCACGGCGCGCCATTCTGCTCCACGTTGAGGTGACCGAGCTCAGCCGCCATACCACTCATGCCGTGCCAGACCTTGCCTGCCAGAACAAAGCCGCCACCCACTCCCGTGCCCAGCGTAATCATGCACATGTCGTCAACCTTGGCCGCGGCCCCAAGCCACTTCTCTCCCAAGGCAGCGGCGTTGGCGTCATTTTCCAGGATGACGTTGGTTCTGAGCCGGCGCTCGATCTCGTTGTGCACGGGGTAGTCATGCCATCCGGGAAGGTTGGGCGACCAACGCAGCGTGCCGGTCTCCATTTCGATAATTCCCGGCACACCAATCCCAATACCCGCCAGATGATTCGAATCGTTTAGGAATTTTGACGTCAGCTGCTGGATCGCGCTGCACATCTCGTCAATCACAAGGTCGCGGCTGCGGGTCACCACGGCTGTGTTCGTGGTAATTTTCTCCAGCATCTTTCCTTGGCTGTCCACCGCGGCAACACGCAGGTTGGTGCCGCCCAGATCAACGCCGATGGCGAATGTGGGCATGTGCGTTTTGACTCCTTCTCTCATCCAGAACGATGCCTGAAGAAGTTTACAGAAAGCACGTTTGGATTTCTCAGACCTCCAGTGACACTCTCTGTGGTTTCCGGTTTGAAGAATCGCCAACAAGGGATTATCTTTTCGTCATGCAAATTCAAGGAAAAGTTGTAGTCGTCACTGGCGGAGCCAACGGGATCGGCCGCGCGCTGTGCCAGCGCTTCGCCAAAGAAGGCGCAAAGGCCGTGGTGGTTTCCGATATCGACAAAGACCAAGGCGCGCAAGTCGCCAAAGAGATCGGGCCAGCGAGCGCATTCATCCCTTGCAACGTGGCCAAAGAAGCTGAGGCCCAGGCATTGGTGGAAGAGACCACCAGGAAGTTTGGGCAGGTTGACATTTTCTGCTCGAACGCCGGCATCGGTGTTGCCGGTGGACCGGAAGCGCCGGACATCGACTGGCAGCGCAGTTGGGAAGTCAACGTAATGGCGCATGTTTACACCGCACGCGCGGTCCTGCCGCAAATGCTGGCGCGCAAGGAAGGCTACCTGGTGCAGACGATTTCCGCCGCTGGCTTACTGACGCAGATTGGATCGGCGCCGTACGCCGTCACCAAGCATGCCGCGCTCGGCTTTGCCGAATGGCTGGCCATCACCTACGGCGACCAGGGCGTACGCGTCTCCGCGCTCTGCCCGCAGGGAGTGCGCACCAACATGCTGCTCAAAGCCGAGTTTGCCGGCGGCGCGTTCCTGTTACAAGGCGCACTGGAGCCGGAACAGGTAGCCGGGGATGTGGTGAAAGCCATGGCGGAAGAAAAATTTCTGATCTTGCCGCATCCGGAAGCGGCCAAATATTTCCAGAACAAAGCCAACGACTATGATCGCTGGCTCCGCGGCATGAGAAAGCTGCTGGCGAGCACGGAGGTGCTGAATCCGAAAGGCTGAGAAGAATCCGGTGATCTGGAGATCGGGTGATCTGCAAGACCCGAACGTTACGGATTGCATGCGATTTGCGGAAAGGCTGGCAAGTATGGGGTTGGATCAACATCATGAACTGAAGAAGCGGACGAAAGCCTTTGCTCTGAGAGTGATAAAAATGTCACAAGCGCTACCAACAACTCGGGCAGCCAACGTCATTAACTCCCAAATACTCAGGTCAGCAACTAGCATAGCGGCAAACTATCGAGCCGTAGGAAGGGCTCGCTCGAAAGCTGAGTTTATAGCCAAACTTGGGGTGGTAGTTGAAGAAACGGATGAAACGGTACTTCGGCTTGAGCTGCTAGTGGAAAGCGGCATCGTGAAACCAGAAAAACTGCGCGACTTACTCGATGAAGCCAATCAATTGCTTTCGATTTTCTCTGCTTCTAGGAGAACAGCGCGGGCGTAGAAACAGATCACCGGATCCCTCGATCACCAGATCTCCCGATCCCGGCTCTACCTCTGGCACTTGGGACAATAATGCGTGCCCCGCCCCGCAAGCACGATCTTCTTAATTGGAGTCTTACAGACTACGCACGGCTTGCCTTCGCGACCATAAGCCCGGTGCTGTATCTGAAAGTACCCGGCTTCCCCATCCGCGTCCACATAGTCTGAGATAGAAGATCCGCCGGCCGCAATGGCAGCCTTCAACACCTTTTGTAATGCGGCATGAAGCTTGCGCAGTTCAAGCTGCGTCAATGAATTGGCGCGGCGGCGCGGGCGAATCCGGGAGCGAAAGAGGCTTTCGTCAGCGTAAATGTTGCCGACGCCATGCAACAGCTTCTGGTTCAACAGAGCTGCCTTGATTGGAGCTTTGCTGCCGTGAAAGAGGCCGGCAAAATCTTCTGCGCTGATCTGAAGCGGCTCAGCGCCTGGTCCGCTGAAATTGCTCTCGCGTATCTCCAGCCGCCCAAACCGACGGGGATCGACGAACCTCAACTCTCGGCCTGAAGCAAGTTTGGCCACAAGATGGGTGTGGGGGGGCAGTTCCATCTCCGGTGCGGCCACCAGCATGCGTCCGGTCATCCCCAGATGGACGATCCATTGGCAAACCTCGGCGCCTTTTTCGCGTTGCAGGTCTTCGCGTTGCAGGTCTTCACGTTGCAGGTCTTTGCGTTGCAGATCTTTGCGTTGCAGATCAAAGACAATGTGCTTGCCCACGCGCCGCACCCGCGCCACTTTGGCGCCTTCCAGCGCGCGGACGATCTCCGCGGCAGAAGACTTAAGCGGCTCCGGTTTGCTGCCGACCCAGACAGACTCAATCCGGTCGCCGGCAACCCGTTTGTGCAGACCATTGGCGATGGTTTCAACTTCAGGCAGTTCAGGCATTTATATATGTTTTTTATTATCTCAAGAAACTTGATGGTTGAATCGCTGCTTTATGTCGCTATATGGATAGGCGCGCAAAAAACCCCACGGGCCCCGCTCCGCCGCGCCTTATCGAGCAAATGAATTGTACAAAAGGAGTCCTTTATGGCAGCAGCAACAATACCTCAAATGCCAGCTTTTCCTGGCCATGTGATCAGCACGGGAAGTCCCGATAAAAACGCGGTGCGCTCCATTCAGCATCGTTTGAACCAGCTTGGATGCGGTCCGATTGGTGAGGACGGAAGCTTTGGCGGAAAGACCGGAGAAGCGGTCCACGTGTTTCAATCCCGGTCCGTGGACCAGTTTGGAACTCCGCTCACGGTGGACGGTCGCGTTGGTCCCGGGACCTGGGCGGCACTTTTTGCCACTGAAATACCCACCGCAACACAATCGGAAACTCCCTTACAAGAGGGGGCCTTACAGGTAGCTTCTTCTCAAGTGGGTTCCATGGAAAACCCTCTGGGATCAAACCGCGGGCCGCAGGTGGACGTATACCTTCGCAGCGTGGGAATTAACCCGGCAGCGGGTAGTTTTCCCTGGTGCGCAGCCTTCGTTTATTTTTGCTTCCAGGAGGCTGCCAGCAAACTTGGAGTCGCGAACCCGGCCATCAAAGACGCCGGAGTGCTGGACTGCTGGAACAAGGCAGGCACGTCAGGAGTGCATCGTATCGCTACGTCAGAGGCGGTCCATCACACCGGCCTGGTAAAACCAGGGTTGATTTTTCTCCTGAAGGTGGGCTCTATTTCCGGCCACATGGGGCTGATAGAAAAGGTGGAAGGTGAGCGGCTGACAACCATCGAAGGCAACACCAACACGGACGGCTCGCGCGAAGGAATTGGCGTGTTCCGGCGGACCGGACGGACGATCGCTGGGATCAGCCTGGGATTTCTCGATTATCGCTAAACGAGACTACAATTCCTTCCGCGCAGGTTTTCCGCCCAAGGAGACGTGTGAAACTTTTCGACAAGAAAACAGCCCAGGCCCTTCTTACGGCCCTGGTATTTACGCTGACATTGCTTTTTCTCTATGCTGCGTGGCGCTCACTTATCGCGTTTCTCTTTGCCGTCTTCTTTGCGTATTTGCTGGAAGCACCGGTGTCCCGGATACAGAAGTTGCTTAAGGGATCACGCGGGGGCGCCATCGCGATCGTTTATCTGGTCTTTATTGGCGCGCTGGTGGTCGCTTTTTCCATGGTCGGCCCGTCGATCACGCGGGAAGCCCAAACGCTCATGAAGCAGGCACCCGACCTGGTGGAAAAAAATAGCGTGGAGAGTATTGTCGAGAAACTTGGCGCACGGCACGGATGGGGGCAAGGCACCAGGGACGGCATCCGGGACTTCCTGGAAACTCACAAAGGCGAAATGGTCACGGCCACGCAGAACCTGGTTGTCCGCGCGGTCAGGACCGTTCAGGGAATGTGGTGGCTCCTGCTGGTTCCGCTGCTGGGCATCTTTTTTCTCAAAGATGGAAGTGAGCTGGGGAAGAACCTGGTTGATGCTTTTGAAGACAAGAAAAACCGCCAGATCGCGGCGGAAACCGCGGCGGAAATGAACTCCATGCTGGGCACCTTCCTCCGCGCCCAGGTCACGCTCTCCGGGCTGGCGATGGTGGTGATTACGTTCATGCTCTCGGTCATGAGGGTGCCGTACGCATTTGCGCTGGGGCCGGCGGCCGGCGCCATGGAATTTATTCCCGTAGTAGGGCCCCTGGTGGGCGGAGTCATCGTGGTTGGCGTGGCTTTTCTCACCGGATACACCCATCTTTGGTGGCTGGTGATTTTTCTCGTGATCTGGCGTGGCATACAGGACTACGTAAGTTCCCCCCGCATTCTGGGCAAGACCCTGGAACTGCATCCGCTGGCCGTGCTGTTCGGCGTACTGGCTGGGGGAGAAGTGGCGGGAGTCATCGGAGTGTTTCTTTCTATCCCCGTGCTTGCGACGTTGCGGATTCTCTGGCATGCATGGCACATTCATCGCAAGTCAGGGGAGAAGCTAGCAGCATTATGAGGATGTCTCGGTGCAGCCTCTGCTCCTGGAGAACGCAAAACCGGAAAGGTCACACGCAACGCGGACAGTCTTGCTCACTTCTTCATCCGAACAGGACCATTATGATCCGGGCAGGTAATAAACACTTCAGGGTTTGCCTGTACTAGTGCGCAATAATCCAACTCGTAGTCACCCACTCCATCAACCCACCTGAATTGTCCCAAGAACAGCACAGCCCCACTGTTGCTCGTCTGTAATTCATCCACCTGTTCTGCTGTAATAATCGGCCCACTCAGCGTTACCCAAAAGGGAGATTTAGGATTGATCATCATCCCATGATCTGGAGTGCTCATTCCCTTGATCATTTGACTCCAGAGATCGTTTTCCACGCCCGCTAGTTTTTCTGGAGTGGCATCCCCTTCCTTCATATGCACGACTACAACCTTATAGTAGCCCCTAACTCGTGCCGGATTTTCTCCGTCGTACTTCAAGTACGCGTTTATGAAAACCGGCTTACCGGGCTCATATGGGCTTCTCTCAAACCGCAAAATTCTGAGATCGTTGTTATACAGGGCTTCCTTCTTGCGAAGCGGTATATTTTTGGGTTGTTGCTGTTGGATTATTACTTGAGCTGGGGGTACCGTGTTTGTTACTTGAACATTAGGGGGCTGCTCCGTGTTTTTTTGGATTTTTGATAACTGTGTCTGTAGCGCAGATTGCGCGCGAGTGTTGCGCGCTGTCTGTACCGCTATGAGCACAATTGCCGTGATCCCACACAACCAAAATCCGATCTTAAAGCGCCGCTGTTTGCGGGGTTCCTCAGTTGGGTGAAGCGTGACATGGACACCAAGGTAGCCCATGAGAATAGTGAGAGCACACAACAGGACCGCAATAAGAATATCGGCGACCACCTCAGCAGCCTACCACGTCTTAGTGACCCACGTGATTAGGTGCATATTATTGACGCGTAACGGCGCGTGCCCGTCGGAATTGGTTTGCCAAAGTGCCCCAAAAGGAACCCAGAAACCGTAAAATTCTAAGATGCATCGATCCCGGATGTTCTACGAACATTCTCTTGAACGAAAGGCGTGGTTGTATAATCAAACGTTTTCCAACTTTTTACGGTGAGGCTTTTCGGTCATGGCAGTATCAGTTATCGCGGGCATACCCGCACTCAAAGAAACGTACACACAGCTCAAGACGCGCATGGACAAAGCAGTGGAAGACTTCCGCACCAATCTGGCCGCGGCACGCACGGGCCGCGCCTCCGTGCTCATGCTGGATACGGTGCGCGTTCCTTATTATGGTTCGGAAATGCCGCTCAACCAGGTCGCGCAGGTGCATGCGCCGGAACCACAGTTGCTCACCGTGCAACCGTATGATCCGGGCATCATGGCGGACATTGAAAAAGCCATCCGCTCGGCCGGGCTGGGGCTGAATCCGCAGAACGACGGCAAGCTGATCCGCATTCCTGTTCCGCCGCTCACGGAAGAGCGCCGCAAGGACATGGTCAAGCACCTCAACAAAATTCTTGAGGATCACCGCACCGCGGTCCGCAACGTCCGGCGCGACGGCAATGACGCCATCAAGAAAGCCATGAAAGACAAGAAGATCAGTGAGGACGAAGAACGCAAAGCGCTGGATGAAATCCAAAAACTCACCGACGATGAGATCAGGAAAATGGAAGAACTCTCACGGGCCAAGGAAAAGGAATTGATGACCGTTTAGGCGGACATACATCGTAACCAGGCCTGGCTGCGGCCAGGCTTTTTTCACGCATGGGTATACCGGCATTTACATCCAGCCGAACTGATGCCAGAATGTCCGCTCCACCTCAATCTTCTAAACCATGCCAGATATCGTCGCGACTTCAGACACGAATGGCCCTTCGCCTTCCAATCCAGCACCAGGCATAGACTCGCCTACAGATTCATTTCCACCACAGCAACAAATTGAGAAGCCCTGGCGACGCAGCTTCTGGGCGCTGATCATCACCCAGTTCCAGGGAGCTTTCAGCGCGAATGTCCTGCGCTATCTGCTCTCATTCATGGTGCTGGGGATGGCGCTGAATGATGCCCGGCGCGATGCCCTGGTGTCCTTGATCACGCTGCTGTTTTTCATTCCCCTGGTGCTATTCAGCATGGCGGGCGGGTTCCTGGCAGACCGTTTCAGCAAGCGGCAAATCACCATCGCCACCAAGATTATTGAGATTGCCGCCATGGCCCTGGCCATTGTTGCATTGACAGCACCGCAAAAAGCCGACTTGGCCCAGGTAACAGAGCTGTGGCAGCATCCGGGGCTGCTCTTCACGCATTTCCCGTTGGCCCTGGTGGTGCTGTTTATTGTGGCCATGCAGGCGGCGCTGTTTGGTCCTTCCAAATATGGATTGTTGCCGGAATTGCTCCCGGAGAAATCGCTCTCATGGGGCAACGGCGTGATCGAACTAGGGACGTTTCTGGCCATCATTTCCGGCGCCATGGCTGCCGGATGGTTTGCCCAGGTTTTTGCGGGACACGAACCTCGCGCCGCGGCCGTGTTGGTGGTCCTGGCGGTGCTGGGGCTGCTAAGCAGTCTAGGCATCGAAAAAGTCCCAGCCGCTGCCCCGCAAAAAAAGTTCCGCGCAAATTTTGTGGCCGAGCTGTGGGAGCAGATACAACTCATGCTTCCGGACCGGACGCTGTGGCTGGCCGTGCTCGGCAACTCCTATTTTTGGTTCTTGGGTCCGCTGTTTTTGCAGACCGTAATCGTCTACGGCAACAATATATTGCACTTGAGCCCAACCAAGAACGCGCTGCTCGATGCCGCGGTCGCGCTCGGCATAGGGTTAGGCAGTCTTCTTGCCGGATACCTTTCCGATAACAAGATCGAATACGGTCTGATTCCCCTGGGGACTCTGGGCATGACGGTGATGGCCGCACTGATGGGCGGCATGTCACACACATTTGTTTCGGCCGTTGTGGTGCTGGCCGGGTTGGGTGTTTTTGCCGGCTTCTTCGCCGTTCCGGTCAACGCTCTGATCCAGCATCTTCCGGCGCCGGACAAAAAAGGCGGTGTGATTGCCGCCGCCAATCTGCTGTCCTTTATCGCGGGCGCGATGGCTTCCGGCGTCTATTTCCTGCTGACGCGCTACGGTCATTTGAACGCGCGTGGAGTTTTTCTGGCCAGCTCGGTCTTCACGCTGGCTGGGACCATCTACGTTTTGTATCTGCTGCCGCAGTGGTTCCTGCGCCTGCTGCTGTGGATGCTGACGCATACGGTGTATCGCATCAAGATCATCGGCCGCGACAACATCCCGGAAAAAGGCGGAGCACTGTTCGTCTCCAACCATATGTCGTTCGTGGACGTGTTGTTGCTGGTTTCGGCCACGGACCGGCCAATCCGCTTCATCATGTTCAAGGGGATTTATGACCAGCCGTTCGTCAAACCGTTTGCAATGATGTTGCGGGCCATTCCGATTTCGTCGGAACTGCGCCCGCGTGACATGATCCGCTCCCTGCGCACGGCCAGCGACGCCATTCGCGCTGGCGAGATCGTATGCATCTTTGCTGAAGGCCAGATTACACGCACCGGGCAACTGCTTCCCTTCCGCCGCGGCATGGAACGCATCATGAAAGGCATTGATGCGCCGATTGTTCCTATCAACCTGCACGGCGTTTGGGGAAGCATCTTTAGTTTCGAGCGCAACCGCTTTCTGTGGAAAGCTCCGCGACGCATCCCTTATCCAGTGACTGTGAGTTTTGGCAAGTGGCTCTCGGCGGAGAGTTCGCCGATTCAGGTCCGGCGCGCGGTGCAGGAACTGCAAAGCGTAGCCTTTGAAGCCGACCGCAATCCGCGGCACACTTTGGATCGCGCATTTGTGCACAGTGCACGCAGGTATCCGTTGCGTTTTGCCGCAGCTGATGGCCGCGTGCCCAAGGTCCGCTTTGGCGGAATGCTGGTGAAATGCATCTTTGTGGCGCGCAGGCTCGCCCCGCTGTGGCAAGGCCAGGAGATGGTCGGCATGCTCTTGCCACCTTCCGTCGGCGGAGCGCTAGTGAACTACGCCGCGACGCTCCTGGGACATGTTCCCGTCAACTTGAATTACACCGCGAACAATGAAGTGATCACTTCGTGCGCCCAACAGTGCAATCTGCAAACGGTGGTTACGTCCAAGGCTTTTCTGGAACGCTTTCCTAAGATGGAGATTCCTGGGAAGACGCTTCTTCTGGAAGACGTGCTTGCTGGACCGAAACTTTCTGAAAAGCTCATCTCTCTTTTTTATGCCTGGACTCTGCCGCACCGCATCTTGAAACGCGCCTTGGGTGCACGGCCCAGCACCGCGGACAGCCTGGCTACCGTCATCTTCTCCAGCGGCAGCACCGGCGAACCCAAAGGCGTAATGCTCACGCATTACAATTTGCTCTCCAACGTTCGCCAGGTGACGCAGGTCTTCATGCTCAATGGCCGTGACAAAGTATTGGGCATTCTGCCGTTCTTCCATTCGTTTGGCTTCATGGCCACGCTCTGGATGCCGGTGGCGCATGGCATCGGCGTGGTCTTTCATCCCAACCCGCTCGACGCCAAGTCCATCAGCGACCTGGTTTCAAAGTATCGCGTGACTTTCCTGGTGGCGACGCCAACGTTCTTGCAGGCGTACATGAAACGCTGCTCTCCGGAACACTTTGGCAGCCTGCAATATGTTCTGGTGGGCGCGGAGAAGCTGCCGGAACGCGTGGCTCTGGCGTTCGAAGATTTGTTCGGCGTGCGTCCGTTGGAAGGCTACGGCTGCACGGAATGCTCGCCCGTCGTCGCTGTGAACGGACGCGACTTCCGCGCGCCCGGCTTCCGCCAGGTGGCAGGACGCCGAGGGACCATTGGACATCCGCTGCCGGGCATCAGCGTGCGCATTGTTGATCCGGAAACACAGCAAGCTCTGCCGCCCGGACAACCGGGGATGCTACTGGTCAAAGGTCCCAACGTGATGCAGGGCTATCTTGGCCGTCCCGACAAAACGGCCGAGGTTTTGAAAGACGGCTGGTACACCACCGGCGACATTGCCAACATGGAAGAAGACGGCTTTCTCACCATCACCGACCGCCTGAGCCGCTTCAGCAAGATCGCCGGCGAAATGGTGCCGCACATCAAGATTGAGGACAAACTCCACGAACTGGCGGACTCAACCGAACAGGTCTTTGCCGTGGCCGCCGTGCCCGACGAAAAGAAAGGCGAGCGCATCGTGGTGCTGCATACGCTGTCCGATGACAAGCTGGCGCCGGTACTGGAAAAACTCGCGCAATGCGATTTACCGGCGTTATGGAAGCCGCGTAAAGACCAGTTCTTCCACGTGGATGCGCTGCCTTATCTGGGAACGGGAAAACTTGACCTGCGCGGCGTGAAGAGCAAAGCGGCGGAACTTTCCGGCGCTTGAGGCTAAACTTGTCGCCGCACTGCTGCCACCATGATGAGAGTAGACTACCCGCTGAGGTGACGCGTGAAGTCACAAGCAGTCCGATGTGTTCTTATCGCAATGGTAGCAATGGTGGTTGCGATCTACAGTTTGCCCGCTCAACCAATTCAATCCAGCGCAACTCCAGAAGTAGGTGCCAATGCCAAGCCTCTTCTGCTGGAAAAGAATGAAGGCGAGTTGCGGACCCGCCGCATTCACACCGACGCCACTACTCCCGCCTCGTCCCAATTCATGCTGAAGGTCAGCCCCAAGAACAATGGTTCTCAGCATCTGGTAGCGGGAACGGAGGAACTTGCTCCGGGAGCAACCTTACCGAAGCACAGGCACTTGATCCAGGATGAAATCGTGTTGATTCAGAGCGGAAAGGCCCGCGTCTGGCTCGGCGATCAGGAGCGCGATCTTCAGGCGGGAGGACTGGTGTTTATTCCGGCGAATACCTGGGTAAGTTTGAAGAACATTGGCGCCGAACCAATCAGCCTGACTTTCGTCTTCTCCGCACCAGGGTTTGAGGACACGATGCGGTGTAATTCCGTTCCTGCCGGTGAAACTCCTACACAGATCACGCCAGAACAGCAGAGAGAGTGCGCACACCTGGGCCATGCCGAAGGCGCGAGCAGGCAAGAGCAGCTAAGTAAATGACGGCTACGCAAGAGCGTGGACTCTAATCGGTAGGAAACGACTGAACTCCTATTCATAGCGCAGCGCAACAATCGGCTCCACGGATGATGCACGCCGCGCCGGCACGGCTGTCGCGACCAGAGCGACAAAACTAATTCCTGTCAACGCCGCAACAAAGGACAGTGGGTCGCCCGGCGACAGATTAAACAGCATCGAGCGCAACAGTCGCGAGCAGGCAATCGCGGCCGGCAGTCCGACCATGACTCCGGCCACGCAGACCAGCAAGCTCTCACGCAGCACCATCCAGAGGACCTGACCGCGTTGCGCACCCAGAGCCATGCGAACGCCGATCTCAGCCGTCCTCCGGCTCACGCGATACGCCATGGTGCCGTACAAACCGGTAGCCACAAGCAGCGCGGCGAGCAAGCCGAAGAAAATTGACAACCGGGCAAACATCCGGTCATTGGAAAACGATTGCTGGAACTGTTCGATTTGCGTTGCCGGCTGGATCAGAGGCAGGTCCGGGCCAAACTCCTTGACGGCTTTGCGCACTTCCGGCAGCAACGCCTCAGGATTGCCGCGCGTGCGCAGCTCAATCTGCATGGTACCAATGCCCGCGACCTGCATGTAAGGAAGATAAGCCATCGGCCGGGCCGTTTCGCGAACGCGGGTGTATTTGCTGTCCGCCACCACGCCGACCACGGTGTAAGGCGGCTGTTTCAAGTCCTGGTCCAGGTTGATCCTGTGGCCGATGACGTTCTTGTCCTGAATTACTGCGCTCTCCGTGATGTATTGTTTGGCGAAGGTCTGGTTAATGATGGCGACCCGGGAGCGGTGGCCGAATCCGCATCGTTGATGTCGCGCCCCAGCAGAATGGGAATGCCAAGCACATGCGCAAAGTCCGGGCCCACCGGGTTCCAGCGCACGCTGGAAAACTTCTTACCACTCGGGGAAACGCCATCCACATAGACTCCGGTGTTGTTACTCCAGCCAAAGCCGAGGCGGTTCTGCATCAGTGTGCCTGACTCCACGGCGGGCAGCATACGCAGGCGGGCCATCAGAGACTGGTAGTAACGGACGGCATCAGCGTCACTTTGCACACCTTGCGGTGTGGCTGCACCAAATACCAGCAGACCTTGAGCGCGAAGCCCAAGGTTGGCGTTCTCCAAGTTTTTGAGCGTGCGTACCAGCAGTCCGGTGCCCACCAGAAGCATCAGGCAGAGTGAAACCTGCAACGCCACTACGGCGTGGCCGGCTCGCACCTTGCGACGATCCTGGTTGGAGGCAGTGGCGGAAGTCTTTAGCGCCAGTCCCACAGGCACGCGTATGGCATTGCGCAGCGGGGCCAGGCCAAAGGCCAGTGCGGCCACGCAGCAAATCCCCAGTGCAAAGAACAGCACCGTCCAGTCCGGTGCAAGCGTGACTTCCATGTCAGACCAGGCGGCAAGCGCGCGGGTTGCCATGAGAGCAAAGATCCATCCCAGAACTCCTCCTGCGGAAACCAGCAGCAGGCTCTCCGTAAGCAACTGCCGGAAAAGCGTTCCTCGGCTGGCGCCTAAAGCCATGCGCACGCTGAACTCGCGTTGCCGTCCGGAATTGCGGGCCAGCAACAGCATGGCAACGTTGGCACAGGCAATCAGCAGCACCAACCCGACCATGACCATTAAAGCAGTCAGAGGCTCCTTGTAATTGTCGCGAACGCCTTCAATCCCGCGCGCTTGAGTCAGGTCTATTTGGGGAACTTTGTCCGCCGATTTGGGCTGGCCCAACGAGCTGTAAACCGTATGCAGGTAAACCGGGTTGAGCTGAGCTTTGGCGCGGGTGAGCGAAATTCCAGGCTGGAGCCGGCCAATCGTCATCAGGAAAAACCACCTGGGTGCGCCATACAGAGCCGTTTCCTTTTCTTGCGGGGAGGAGCCCCAGGGTTTAAGCAGCGGGTTGACCTGGAATGGCACCCACAGATCGGTGGCCTTGTCGCGTTCCATGCCCTGAAACCCCGGCGCCGCCACACCAACCACGGTGAATGGCACACCCTTGATGTAGACGGTCTGCCCCAGAACAGACGGATTGCGTCCGAAGCGGCTGGCCCAATAGGCATAACTCAGAATTGCGGCCGCCGAGTGGTTCTTTTCATCGTCGAGGGTGAAGGCGCGGCCTCGTGCCATCTGCACACCCAGACCGGAGAAAAAGTTGCCGCTGACCTCGTCCGCCGCGGCCTCTTCCGGCTCATCGCCAAAGCGCACCGCGATCTTCGGTTCGCCCAGGGGAACAAAAGCCATCAGGTCAGAAAAGACGTCCTTCTGTGCGCGCAGCTGTTCAAAGACCGGTTCGGAGAGCGAGGTGTCGTCGTATCCAGTCTGGCTGGTATTCTCAGGCTGGTTGTCGCCGTAGTGCAGCACGACTAATTGCTGTGGATTGGCTACCGGAAGATAACGCAGCATTACGGCATTCATCACGCTGAAGACCGCGGTGTTGGCGCCGATGCCCAGAGCCAGCGTCAGTGCCGCCACCACGGCAAACCCGGGCGTCCTCTTTAGTTGCCGAAATCCATAGCGAATATCTTTGGGAACAGCCAGCAAGGAATTTGAAAGGGACATATTGCACACACCTCCGGCCACGCAGTCATTAGACCGGATAAACCGAGGAACGTTAGTCGGTTGTTTTCATTTGCCAGAATGTGCTTTCCCGGTAGCCACTGCGAAAAACGCACACATAATAAAAATCTCGTACTATTGAGGCAAGCTGAGCGCGTTGACGGCCCAGCCAAAAACTCAGATCGTCTCGGGTCCCCGCATTTGAAGGTACTTTAAGATGTCCGTTCCCAAAATGAAAGCCGGACTGCCGATCATTGCATTCGCGTCCGCTGCCGCTTGGGAGAAGTGGCTTTTCGCCCAGCCGCGCACGTGCAAAGGACTGTGGCTCAAGCTTGCGAAAAAGGACTCTGGGGTCGCGAGTGTGTCGCGGCAGGAAGCCATCGACGGCGCGCTTTGTTATGGCTGGATTGACGGGCAGCTTGATAAATTCGATGAACGATTTTGGCTTATCCGTTACACTCCGCGCTCGCGTAGGAGCAAGTGGTCCAAGATCAATCAGGTCAGAGCGCAAGAGTTGATCGAGCAAAAGCGGATGAAGGCCGCGGGCCTGGAAGAAGTGAACCTGGCCAAGATCGATGGCCGATGGGAAGCTGCCTATGCGCCGCAGAGCAAAGCCACGGTCCCTGACGATTTGCAGGCCGCGCTCGACAGTAACCCGCGCGCCAAGAGCTTCTTCGCCGAACTGAACAGCCCGAACCGCTATGCGATTCTCTATCGAGTTCACGACGCCAAGAAAGCTGAGACGCGGGCAGACAGGATTCAAAAGTATGTTCAGATGCTGGCCAAGGGGGAAACAATCCATCCCATGAATGCTAAGAAAACGACGGGCCAGAAAACGAAGCCCAAGAATTAACAGCAACTAGTGGTTGTTCGACACTCGCCAACCGGCAGCCAACTAAAACCAACGCTATACTTGGGAGCACACTGCAAACTTTCACTGAGGAGGGCCTTATGGCCTTGGATCCAGTTGCCAGCGCTTCGTTCCGATGCACAATCGCGCCCTGGCTCTCTGTTCGGAATGGCGCGCAAGCTGTCGACTTCTACAAATCCGCATTCGGCGCAACTGAGGTCTTTCGTCTGGATGGACCCGAGGGCGGCGTGGTGGCAAGACTTTCCGTGGAGGGCGCGGAATTTTGGGTGGCGATGAATCTCCAGAACATGGCAACCACAGCCCGGAGTCTCTTGGTGGCGGCTCTGTTCGAATGGTCATGACGGTCGCCGATCCGGATGCTGTCTTCGCGCGAGCGGTGGAAGCTGGGGCTGCGAAAGTCCACCCCGTAAGCGAAGGACACGGTTGGCGCGTGGGGCGTGTGGTGGATCCTTACGGGCACCATTGGGAGATCGGCTGTCCAGTTGCCGCGTAGGCGGTTGCTGTTGTTGCTCCTGTTTTCATGCGCGCTGGCCAGAGATACTTCGAATTCGAGCGCGGCTGCAACCGCAATCTCTCGTTCGCCGTGGCGCCTACTTGAAAATAGTTCAGAGCCACGGCTTACGAGAGCTATATAGCCTGATTCAATCCGCTACGGTCGTGCCGGCTGGTACTTAGACTGTCCCGTTGCGGACGCCTTGGCCAGGGAGCGAACAGCGGCCGCTGGCGCGGGGCACACATCAGCGGTCAATACGGTGTGCCCGACGTTGAAGAACTCGTTATCGTCGATGCTGTTGGAGCCAGCCACAGTTCCCACCAGAATTCCAGCGCATGCGCCGTTAATGGTGTTGTCACTGACCTTGTTCCCGGAAACTTTCCCGCAACTGCTATCCACGTGAATGCCGGCTTCGTCACTACCGTTGATGACGTTGTCGTGCACTTTGTTGGAGTTGCTGCAAAGCTCGATACCATCGAAGATATGCGTAGCGGTCACCCTGTTCGACGTGATAATACCCTCGTCCGCGGAACCAAAAACCGGGTCTGAGACAAAAGCAATTCCGAACTGAGTATTGCCGACGGTGTTACCGGAAACAATCACGTCTTCTGACGCAAAGACCAGGATTCCGGAGGCCGCGTCGCCTGAGTCGTTGATGGTGTCCGGAGCGAAAACGTCGTCCATCACCGTGTTGCCGACGATCTTGCCCGCGGCCCCAAAGCCAATCTGGATGGAATTCTCCGCCGCGCCGGTGGTGCTGCCCTGTCCGAACACCGTGTTTCCGATGACGTGGACCCGGGTGCCCGGCTCATTTCCCGTAATCCCGTTCTTCTGATAGTTCTGAACGTGGCTGTTCTCAATCGTTACCGTCGATCTCCCTCCGTTGCCGCTCTGCGCGAATACTCCCAGCCCGCTCTGGCAGCCGTTGTCAATGGCGACCAGCGCCTGGTTCTGCACAACCACATGGCTCACCGTCCCTGAAGCATTTCGGTAATAGAGGCCGATCAGGTTCGGACTACAGGCATTGATCTTGTTGTTGGCTCCGTCAATGGTCAGGTTGCTGATATTCACTTCAGCGGTCCCTGTAACCAGGACCTGGGCGGCAATAGGATTGCCGGTAGCCAGACTGGTGGTATTCGCCACGATGCCGCCTGCGGGTGCAACGATGATTGCGGAATCGGCCGTCCCGCTCCGCACGCCTCGGATGGTCAATATCTTGTTGATGGTCACCTGTTCGGGATAGACGCCCGGACACACCAAAATCGTGGTCCCCGCGGACGAGGCGTTCACCGCGGCCTGAATGGTGGAGAAGGTGTCATCTGCTGGTATTGGTCTACAGTGCCCTACCTGAACGGATTCCGCCATCAGAAACCCGCTCATCATCGTCACAAATAGAGTCACAAATAGAATGGTGGTTAAAGTCCTGATACTTTTCATGGTGGTGTTTTCTCTTTCTGGAAAAGCCCTTGATCTAGCTTGAGCTAAAACCTTGTCGTGAAGTAAGCCGGAGGCCGGTCCTTTGCAGAAGCTGGATAGCTGTCAAGCAAAGGCAGAGTTGCTATCTTAATCTATTTTTCAGCGTCCCATATGGATGTGGGGCGCGGATCTTCGAATAGTCTGTCCGGTTCGGAAATATTGAACACTGTTTCGAGAAGTGGATATTGACTGGCAATCTCGCTAAGAGCGACGACTCCGTGAAACTGAGGCTGGTTAGTGTTCTTTTGACTGAGGTCATAGCGAATAATGGTCCAAATATCGTCTCCCTCGCTGAATTGGTTCCTCACCCCATGCATATCCACTCGGAGCACCTGTGCGGGAAATGGAAAAGCATGGATTCCGTCGCGTATCGAAAGAAGTTCAGGGGATACCTCGCCATCATCTTTGAAAGGAAAACGGCGCTTGAACTCTTCTCGCAAAAGACGCGCGAGCCGTTTGAATAGTTTCTCCCAATCTGTGCTTGTTGACATTTGCCTCCCCCACCTTAAATTGTAGAGGCCGCAGGTCAATGTGGAACGCGAATTAAAACAATACAGCGATCTATGTTGATGGCTCTTCGAATGGCGAGCTATTCGGCGATGATTGGCCAGATTCCGGTTCTGCTGTGGAGCTTAAAAGGAAATAATGTAAATCGCCAGATTGGCGCCGCAATCCCTATAATGTCTTTATGAAGAAAGTTGTTCATACCGTTTGTTCCCACGATTGCCCCGACGCGTGCGGCGTCCTGGTGACCGTGGAGGATGGCCGGGCCACGCGAGTGCAGGGTGATCCTGCGCATCCGGTCACGCGCGGGTTCCTGTGTGCCAAGGTCACCAAGTATCTTGACCGCGTCTATGCGCCGGACCGCGTGCTTTATCCCATGCGCCGGACCGCGCCCAAAGGACAAGGCAAAGGCGACGCCACTGATTTTGCCCGCATTTCCTGGGACGAGGCGCTAGACGAGATCGCCGGACGCTTCCAGAAAATCTCACACGACTTTGGCCCCGAGGCCATTCTTCCTTATTCATACGCCGGGAACATGGGCGTGCTGAGCTATTCCGGCATGGCGCACCGTTTCTTCTATCGACTGGGCGCGTCACAACTGGACCGTACCATCTGCGCTGCCGCGGGCGCGGCGGGGCTCCAAACCGTCATTGGCCGGAGCATAGGCACGGAGCCGGAGCAGTTTCGTGACTCAAAGTACATCATCGCCTGGGGCGCAAACATACACGGCACCAACATCCACCTATGGCCGTTCATTGAAGAGGCGCGGCAGAAAGGCGCCAAGCTGGTGGTGATCGATCCGTATAAGACGCGCACAGCGCGCTGCGCTGACTGGTATCTGCCTATCAATCCGGGCACGGACGTCGCGCTGGCGCTGGGGATGATGCACGTCATCATCCAGGAGAAGCTTTACGACGCCGACTACGTTGACAAGTACACCGTTGGTTTTGCGCAACTCAAGGAGCGCGCGCAGGAGTATCCTCCGGAGCGCGTTGCTGCCTGGACCGGGATTACCGCCGAAGATATCCGCAAGCTGGCGCGGGAATATGCCACAGTTCGTCCGGCGGTGATTCGCGTGAACTACGGCGTGCAGCGTTCGCAGAATGGCGGCTCAGCGGTGCGGGCCATCGCCATGCTGCCGTGCATTACCGGCTCTTACACTGAAGCAGGTGGCGGCTTGCAGCTTTCTACCAGCGGAGCGTTTTATTTGAATGTGCACGCTCTGGAGCGCCCGGATCTGATGCAACAAAGCCCGCTCGGACGCGCAGCCCGCGTGGTGAATATGTCTGAGCTGGGCAAGGCGCTGAACCACCTGAACGATCCGCCGGTAAAAGCTATCTTTGTTTATAACTCCAATCCAGCGGTCGTGGCCCCGAACCACGCGGAGGTGCTCCGCGGCTTCCTGCGTTCAGACCTTTTTACCGTGGTGCATGAGCAGTTTTTTACGGACACCACCAGCTATGCGGACATTGTTCTTCCCGCAACCACGTTCCTGGAGCACAAAGACCTGAACAAGGCTTACGGCCACACGTATCTGCAAATTTCCAACCAGGCGCTGGACCCGCTGGGCGAGTGCAAGTCCAACACCGACATGTTCGGTGCGCTGGCGCAGCGTATGGGATTCAAGGAGGAATGCTTCCAGCAAGACGCGGCTGCGGTGATCGACGCAACACTCTCCCCTTCCGAGGGCCAGCATATTCCGAACGGCTGGGAAAGCTGGCGCGAAGGAATTACGCGTGAGCGGCTGGAAAAAGAAGGCCACATACGGTTGAACTTCGGCGACGGGCCGTTTCTTCCCTTCGCCCGCGGCGGGTTCGCTACGGCCAGCGGCAAAGCTGAACTTTATAGTGAGAAGCTGGCGGCCCAGGGGCTTGATCCCGTGGTGTCCTTTGTTGCGCCGGAGGAATCACGGCACTCGGAAAAATCCGCGCAATTCCCGCTGGAGCTTCTCTCCCGCAAGGCGGACAACTTCCTGAACAGTACCTTCACGAATATCGCCTCCATCCAAAAAATGGAGCATCCGGAGCTTCTGGAGATCAGCGCCGGCGACGCGCGTCCGCGCGGCATTGTTGAAGGTGACTGGGTGCGTGTGTTCAATCAACGGGGTGAGGTCCGCTTGCGCGCCCATGTAAACGGCTCCGTGCAACCGGGAGTGGTAGCCGCGCGGCTGAATGGTGCAAGATTCACTCCGGACGGCAAGAGTATCAACGAGCTTACGTCAGAGACGCTGACCGACATTGGCGGTGGCGCGACCTTTTATTCCTGCCTGGTAGAGGTTGAGGCGATTGCGAAGACCGTGAGAGGCTAAATTAGGCGAAAAGAGAGCGCGGGATTTCCTGTCTGCTTCCAGATGGAAAAATTGGGAGAAAAAATTGTAAGGAAAAGCTTGAGAGATTCCCTGTATCATAAGTTCGACACCTTAAGAAGCAGGGTCATCCATGACTATCGAACTCAAACCCGAACAGGAACGGATCATCCAAGAGGAAATCCGGACCGGTCACTTTCGCAACGTCGATGAGGTCCTCGACCATGCTTTGGCTGCATTGCGCGCGAAAAACTCTGCCCTTAAATCTGGACCGCAGAAACCCCGCAAAAACTTGGCGCAATTCCTCATGGAATCGCCTCTGGCCGGTTCGGGATTAGACTTAGAGAGAGATAAAGACCAGGGCCGCGACATCGAGCTATGAGCGGGTTTTTGCTCGACACCAACGTTATCTCAGAGTTCGCGCGGCCAGATAACAAGCCCGATCAGCGGGTCAAGCAATGGCTGGAAGCCGCCGATTCAAATTCCCTCTATGCCAGCGTCCTCACCTTCGGCGAGATCAGAAGAGGAATTGAAAAACTAGCGCCGGGCAAACGGCGTACCCATCTGGAAACATGGCTGGAAAAAGATTTGCATGAATGGTTTGAGAATCGGCTCTTAATCATTGATAATTGCCAACCGCTGGGGATTGCTGGCCGCAGCGGCCCAACGAAATGGAACGCCGCTGGCGATCATAGACGGTCTTCTATCCGCCACGGCGCTGGAGCACAAACTGACGGTTGTTACGCGAAATGGCCCGGACTTCACTAGCGCGGGTGTGCCGATTCTGAATCCCTGGCAGATTTAGGAGCTAGGCCGGTTTCTTTTGGTGCGGGCAACGGCTGTGATCGTTGTGCGGTGGTTCTGCCAGCAACCGCGCTACAACAGATCAGGAGTTTGGTCCCATGAGACGGAGTAATTTCGCATTACGACTACAGCCCTCTTTACTGGAGGAGTTGCGCAAGGCTGCTGAATTGGAAGGCGTAGCCCTGAACCAGCTCATCAACGTGGCAGTGGCGGAAAAGGTTTCTGCTTTGCGTACCGAGGAGTATTTCCGGGAAAGGAGTCGCCGGGCCGATCGCGCGGAAACCTTGCGTATTCTCGAACGCGCTGGCAAAGGCAACCCTCCCATGCCGGGTGACGAGCTTCTGGAGGAGTGGCAGAAGAAGCCAGGCCGGAAAGTAGCGAATAGGAGAGATCCAGCCAGTAAGCGCGGGCAAAAGAAAAAGGCCGCTGTTAGTAGTTTTTAAAGCCCGAATCAAGTTGAATCACTTGCGGCACGACTGAAGTCATGCCCTGACACTTGAAACGCTGGCAAAAGTGAGTTCTTCCGCCGCCTCGATTGCCGAGAATCCAAACCAAAAAAATAATCTGCAAGGTTCTCGTCTTCGTGCGTTCCAGATACAGGGAGCAGACTGCCCAAAACGGGATTTTGCGGGGGGAAGAGCAAGTAGTAAGCGCTTCCCGCGGTTCAAGAGTCCGCGTTACCAGCATCTGGGCGGTTCCAACATCAACTTTTTACTCTCCGCAGGGACGATTTGTAAGGTGAACTTGCGGTTGGCTCAGCGGTTTCAAGGGAAACAAGTACATGTCCAAGTGGCGCTCCAGCGATAACTCCCGTATAATCTGGGTTTTCCCAACGTGTGCTCCAACTTGTTCTGAGGGTAACCATATATTGTCGTTTTTTGAGGAAACTAGTCTGAGGTCTGCCTCCAGGATAGGGCCTTTGGCGCTGATCTTTGTCTGCTTTCTGTGCTCGCTGGCGCCCGTCGCACTTGCGGCGGCCCAGGGCGGCCAGATTATTGAGACGATCGACGTCCAAGGGAACCGCCGGATCCCCACAGAGACCGTAAAGTCCCGCATTTACACCCGCGTAGGCGACGTCTATGACGAGAATGCCCTGCAACGGGACCTGCGTTCCATTTGGAACAGCGGGTATTTTGAGGATGTCCGGATGGAGCGGGAGCAGTCGCCCAAAGGGTGGTTCATCCACATTTTTGTCCGGGAAAAACCTACCATCCGCACCATCGAATACCATGGCCTGAACTCGGTCTCGCAGAGCGACGTTCTGGACCGCTATAAGAAGGTCAAAGTCCCCCTGACGGTGGACAGCCCTTACGATCCCACCAAAGTGATCAAGGCCAAGGTGGTGTTGCAGCAGTTGCTGGCGGAACATGGCCGTCAATTTGCCGTCATCACCGTCCAGGTGCAACAGGTGCCTCCGGCTGCCGTATCGGTCACGTTTACCGTAAAAGAAGGACCAAAAATCAAGGTCGGCAGGATCAAGTTCCAGGGCATCAAGCACACGAAGACCCGCACTTTGCGCGCGGCCATGAAGAACCTGCATCCCATTGGCATTCCGAACTCGATTTTCCTGGAAAACATTTTTGCCCGGACTTTTGATTCCTCCAAGCTGGAAGAAGATGCAGAACGTGTACGCGACGCCCTGCAACAGCATGGTTACTTCAAAGCCGTGGTCGAAGATCCCAAGACCAAACTGCGCGACACCAGCAGCAAGATCCATATTCCCCACTTCCAGAAGGGGCAGGGAAAGGTGATGGACATCACCATCCCAATCGAGGAAGGCGAAAAGTTCAAGCTTAAGGCCATCACTTTCAAGAACAACAAAGCCATTCAGAACCAAGCCGCCCTGCGCGGCCTGTTCCCCATCAAAGATGGCGACACGTTTGACACCCATCTGGTGCACAAAGGCCTGGACAATCTGCGCCAGGCTTACGGAACGCAAGGCTACATCAACTTCAGCGCCGTGCCTGATACCGAGATCGACGAACAAAACAGACTGATCACGTTGAACGTGAACGTGGAAGAAGGCAAACCGTTCTTTGTCCGTCGGATTGAGTTCCAGGGAAATACCACAACCCGTGACCGCGTCATCCGCCGCGAGTTGCTGGTCCAGGAGGGGCAGACCTACAACAGCCGCCTGTGGGAAATCAGCGTTCTCCGCCTGAACCAGCTCAATTATTTCAACCCGCTCAAAGCCGAAGATGATACGGAGCGCAAGCTGAATGAACAAGACGGCACGGTTGATTTGCTGGTCAAGGTCCACGAGAAAGGCAAGAACAGCATCGGGTTGACCGGCGGCGTCAGCGGTCTTGAAGGCTCATTCATCGGCCTGAATTATGAGACCAACAACTTCCTCGGTCTGGGGGAAACACTCCAGGTGCAGGCCAACATAGGCAGCGTTTCCCGCGTGCTGCTGTTCGGCTTTACGGAACCCTACATGTTTGACCGCCCCTTGACGCTGGGGTTTACCGTGTACAGCCGCAAGTTTGATTTCAACCAGGCCCGCCAGGCAGCCATCTCCACGGGCCAGCAGCTCAACTTGCCGCAATCCGTACTCAACCAGCTGCTGAACTACAACCAGTCAAGCACCGGGTTTACAGGTTCCACCAGTTATGTGCTGGGACATTCGTTCAAACGGGTTGGCCTTACCTACTCGTTGGACAATACAAGCATCACCACTTTCAGTGACGCTTCCCGCAACCTGTTTCAAACGCTCAATTTCCGCAATATCTCCGGCCCCGATGCCTTGAAGGGGATCGTCACCAGCTCCGTAAGCCCGTCCTTCGGCTTCAGCACCATTGACAGCCCTATCCGTCCGCACAAAGGCAAGAGTTTTTTTGTTTCCAGTGAACTGGCAGGTCTGGGCGGAAACGTCAAATTCATTCGTCCGGTGGTGGCTTACACGCAGTGGAAACCGATGCCCCATGAAAATAGCCAAAACACCCTGGGGATACGGTTCCAGGCAAGCTTTATCAGCGGATTTGGCGGGTCAGGGGCCCCGCCCTACCAGCGGTTCTATATGGGCGGAGAAAACGATCTGCGCGGCTTTGACGTGCGCACCGTTTCGCCTTACGTTTTTGTGAGCACGGTGCAGAATTTCCCTCTCACCAATCCTGACGGCAGCCAGGTCCCGGTCGATCCCTCCAACCCGAGGCGTGGCAGCGTGCAGGTGCCGATCCCGATCAACAACATCACCCTGCCCGGCGGCGACACGCAGATGGTCAGCAACTTTGAGTACCATATCCACATTGTGGGGCCAGTGACGTTGTCTCCCTTTGCCGACCTGGGCATGGACTTTGTGACGCGTGATTCTCAGCTCAAGATCAGCAATGATTCCCTTACACAGCTCAACGCCACGATTTTTGGCTGCCCCTCAATCGTCAGTTTCCAATGCTCGGGGGGGAACTCAATTCCAATCAGCGGAGACCTGAAGACGGTCGCGGGCACCAATTTTGTGCCGCGCATGTCCACCGGCCTTCAACTCTCCGTGCTGTTGCCTATCGTGCAACAGCCGTTCCGCATTTATTACGCCTATAATCCACTGACCCTGAATACTTTGGTCAGGTCGCCGAGCCCGCTCTCACGCAGCATGTTCCCGCCGGGCGCCGCGGGCGACTTCAGTTTCCAAACCGCTCTTTCCTCGCTCGCTCCGGACTTCCGCTTGCGTGAGCCGCGAAAGACATTTCGATTCACCATTGGCACCACTTTCTGAGAGGAAACCCTTGTTTGACGCTGCCGGAGGCACAACTTATAATCATGCGTATTCGCCCCCTCCGCCGATTTCACGCACTCATTGAGCGGTACCGAAAAGTGCACTGCGACGAATTGTTTGCCAACACCACGAAGGAGTTCAACATTACATGCTAGGTAACAAAAATATCTGTGTCCTCGCCCTCGCGCTTGCCGTGGGCGCTTCCACCGCCGCGCTGGCCCAGGCCGCCGGTTCCGGTGCTTCCACGGTAACCAAAGTCGGCATTGTCGGTATTCAGGAAGCCATCGCCAATACGAATGAAGGCAAAAAAGAGCTGGATGCCTTGCAACAGAAGTTTGCCCCCAAACAGGCTGAACTGAAGACCCTGAATGACGATATCGACGGCCTGAAGAAGCAGCTCCAGGCCCAGGGCGACAAGCTCAGCGAAGACGAGCGCGGCAAGCGGGTCAAGTCGATTGAAGAAAAGCAAAAAAGGCTACAGCGCGACTACGAAGATGCGCAGAATGAATTCCAGCAGGCCGAACAGGAAGTGGTAAACCGCCTGGGCAAGAAAATGCTGGAAGTCCTGGAAAAATACGCCAAGAACAACGGCTATTCCGTGGTCCTGGACGTGTCTAATCCGCAGACCCCGGTACTCTGGGCGAGCCAAAACACAAATATCACCAAAGACCTGGTTGAAGCTTACAATGCAGAAGTCCCGGTCGCAGGGGTAGCGCCAAAGCCCGCAGGCAGCGGGGCCGCTGCGCGGCCGGCTACCACGACGCCCAAGAAACCCTAGTTTGGATTTTCTGTCCGGGCTGAGGAACTGTAACAAGGAACGCGCTGTGCAATCGCCTTCAAGGAGCACGTAAAAGCTTATGTTCGCTACGTCAAGAATCAAGATCCTGGCTTTGAGCTTGGGGCTGGGCGCTGCATTCTCCACTGTCGCCCTGGCCCAAGCCGGGGCCGCCCCTGCCAATGCCGCTTCCGCCGGATCAAAGATCGGCGTGGTCAATATGCAGGAAGCCATCATCAACAGCAACGAAGGCAAGAAAGACTTTGACGCCTTGCAGCAGAAGTACACCCCCAAGCAGGCTGAACTGAAAGGATTGAGCGATGAACTTGAGGGTTTGACCAAGACCTTCCAGGCGCAATCCGACAAGCTGAACGAAGGGGAGAAGTCCAACAAGGCCAAGGAAATCGAGACCAAGCAAAAATCCTTGCAGCGCAACTACGAAGACGCCCAGGCGGAATTCCAGGCGGCGGAGCAGGAAGTTGTGAATCGGATAGGCCAGAAAATGCTTGCCGTGCTGGAAAAATATGCCAAAGCCAATGGCTTTGCGGTGGTGCTGGATGTATCCAGCCCGCAGAGTCCGGTGCTTATCGCCAACCAGGGGACCATCATCACTAAAGAGCTGGTGGATGCTTACAATGCTGAAAGCGGAGTCACGCCGCCCCCGGCCAAGCCTGCTGCCGCGAAGCCGCCCGCTCCCACGCCGACACCAAAGAGACCGTAATTGTTCCTGTTATCTCGCATGGCCGCCCGCTGAGGCGGCCATTTTATTTTTCTCCGCACCGGAACATCACTGCCTGCTTCCGGTGTCCAATCCTGCATGGATCGAAGGAGAAAAACCAATGTTCAGAGAAACGCTGCTTGAATCGTCTCCCATGGCCCGCAGGAACAAACGCTGGCCCATGGCTACCGCCTTTGTCGCTGAACTGATTGTTGCCGGCATCCTGATCATGGTGCCGCTGTTTTCTACCGGTGTGTTACCTAGCTTTGCGCGCGTCGCGGACCCCATCTTCAGGCCGGAGAAACCGGTAGAGATCAAACGCGTCCGTCCGCAGCCGACCAGCGGTACCGGACCCACGATGGACGGTTCGCATACGACAGTAGTGACTCTTGCCTCGACCAACCCCGATCAAATTCATTTGGGACCTCCGCGGCCAACAACCAATGACCCCGCCGATCCAAACTTGGTGCGTAACGACGGTTTCCGCAATCCTCTGGAGAACTTGATTAACAAGGGGGGCAACAAAGATGGGCCAGTACGACGTGGCAACGATTCCGGGCCAGTAAAAGTTTCAAGTCTGTCGGAAGCGCGGCTGCTCAATCGCGTGGAGCCGATCTATCCCAAGATGGCAATCATCGCCGGCATTCGCGGCGAGGTGAAGTTGCACGCCATCATTGCGCGCGATGGAAGTATACAAAGTCTTAATGTGTCCAGCGGTCACCCCATTCTGGCTGCCGCTGCTCTTGATGCGGTACGCCAGTGGAGATACCAACCTTACATACTGAATGGCGACCCCGTGGAGGTTGACACTCTTATCACCGTGAACTTCAAAAGGGGCGACTAAGTGAAATGCCTGATCTAGCATGCGGAGCCAAAATCTGTGGAAAACTCTGTGCAATTCGTGCTTGACCAGAGCCATGGAAGGACGGATTTTCAAGCACTTAAAGGTTTTGCCCAAGTACCGTTGCACGAGATAAGTCTTTTATTGTTAAGCACTTACTATGCGGCGGACTTGGACGAAGCGTACTGCACCATAAATGAGCAACGGCGACTCTCGGTTACAGGGGATTTGCACATTTAGCAGCATTAACATTTACTTATTAACGCTTCAAGCATCACCCATTGTCGCCGACCTTGAGCACCGCCAGGAAGGCTTCCTGTGGAATGTCCACTTTGCCGATCCGCTTCATGCGCTTCTTGCCTTCCTTTTGTTTCTCTAACAATTTGCGCTTGCGGCTTATGTCGCCGCCGTAGCACTTGGCCAGGACGTTCTTGCGGATAGCGGTCACGGTCTCACGGGCAATGATTTTGGCTCCGATCGAAGCCTGTATAGCAACTTCAAACATCTGCCGTGGGATCAACTCTCTCATCTTTGATACCAGCGCGCGCCCGCGGTCGTAAGCAAAGTCACGGTGCACGATGATGGAGAGCGCATCCACCGGTTCGCCTGCCACCAGGATGTCGAGCTTCACCATGGGCGACTCCCAGTAGCCCGCCAAGTGGTAGTCCAGGGAAGCGTATCCGCGCGAGACGGTCTTCAGCCGGTCATAGAAATCCAGAACGATCTCGTTCAGAGGCAGCTCATAGGTAAGCATCACGCGCGCCGAACTGACATACTCAAATGCTTTCTGCTTACCGCGCTTGTCTTCCACCAGCTTGAGAATCCCGCCGACATATTCCTCATTGGTCAGAATGGTCGCCAGAATCACCGGCTCTTCTATCTTCCCAATCTCGCTCTGGTCGGGCCAGCGTGAAGGGTTTTCTATCTCGACCTTTGCGCCGTCAGTTTTGGTGATGTGGTAACGCACGCTGGGAGCGGTGGTAATCAGTTCCACGCCGAACTCGCGCTCCAGGCGTTCCTGAATGATCTCCATGTGCAGCAGGCCGAGAAACCCGCAGCGGAAACCAAAGCCCAGCGCCGCGGAACTCTCCGGCTCAAAGAAAAATGATGAATCGTTGAGCCGCAGTTTTTCCAGGGCTTCACGCAATGCGGTGTGCTCATGGGCGTCCACGGTGTAGAGTCCGGCAAAGACCATGGGCTTGAGCTCTTCAAATCCGGGCAAAGGCTCAAGGGCTGGGCGCGAATCTTCGGTGATGGTGTCACCGATCTTGGTATCAGAAACAGTCTTGTTGTTGGCGACCATGAAGCCCACTTCACCGGCCACCAGTTCTTCAATCTCCACCGGCTTGGGGGTCAGCACGCCGAGGGTTTCGACGTCGAGTGTCTTTCCGTTCCACCACAAACGGACTTTCATTCCCTTGCGCAGCGTGCCCTGAAAGAGCCGGGCCAGAACGATCACGCCACGATACGGATCAAACCAGGAATCAAAAATCAGCGCCTGAAGCGGATTAGTGGGATCTCCCTTGGGCGGGGGCAGCCGTTTTACGATTGCCTCCAACAGCTCCGGAACACCCAGCCCGCTCTTGGCGCTTACCAGAACGGCATCTTTGGTATCCAGCCCGACGGTCTGTTCAATCATCTCTTTCACACGCGGGATATCGGCGCTGGGCAGATCAACCTTGTTGATTACCGGAATGATTTCAAGATGATTGTTAATGGCCAGATAGGCGTTGGCCAGCGTCTGCGCTTCCACGCCCTGGGAAGCGTCCACCACCAGCAGCGCGCCTTCGCACGAAGCCAGTGCGCGTGAAACCTCATAGGAGAAATCCACGTGTCCGGGCGTGTCGATCAGGTTGAGCTGATACTCCTGCCCGTCCTGGGCCACGTACTTCATGCGCACCGCATGGGCCTTGATGGTGATGCCGCGCTCCCGCTCCAGGTCCATGGCGTCCAACACCTGTGCCTGCATCTCGCGCAAGGCGAGCGCTCCCGTCAGCTCCAGGAGCCGGTCAGAGAGCGTGGATTTGCCATGATCGATATGGGCGATAATGGCAAAATTTCGGATGTGTGCGCGATCCATTAGGATGGGCTGTAGAGTTCATTCTAACATCTGACGGTTATGCGGCTAGGATGGGCCCGCAGTGTCTCACCGCAGCATGGAGTTATTTGCACTTGCAGGTCCGGTTTGCGATACGCGAACTACAACCGGTGTTATGTGCTTTCTCTATGATTAAGGTTTGACGAGCAACTCGTTCAACCATATCATCAGGCGCATGGCATACGGGCGACCAGCAAATGTCAAACAAATGTGCCCGTCACTGTGCGGAGGACGAGACCGCCATGTGACCAGGATATTAAATGCCGAGCAATGGAACATTCCGTTGGAGGTCTGGAATGCCAAGCCTGACGGAGATAAGGCATATCACTGTTCATATTGCCAGTGTGTTTGGTTTAAGGCAGCGCAGAAAGAGAACACTGCCATCCTCCAAGCCACCGAAGGGCTACGGGTACAAGAACTTTCCCAAATGACTCGTGCTTTGTGGTACGTCCTGAGGTGAACCCCTACGATGAGACAGTTTGGAAGTGTCACACGTGTCATTTTGTTGGGTGAACCCCTGGAATGAGACAGAGGAGTTAGTCATAGGATTTCCTCGGTTCTGCCTAGCAGGGGGTTGGGGTCTGGGGAAGGG
>Ga0137407_10000272_pt1 | contig 37469 bp, 32 predicted proteins | sample CZOMad2_2_16fung_FD_108410 | JGI IMG/M metagenome (GOLD analysis project Ga0137407, IMG submission 108410) | Vadose zone soil fungal communities from Angelo Coast Range Reserve, California, USA - CZOMad2_2_16fungal (Illumina Assembly) | ecosystem: Environmental > Terrestrial > Soil > Vadose... | reverse complement strand
GTGCGATAGACGTCCTTAATGTCAACACCTTGCTTAAGCGCCTTGTCCCTATCGACGACGATGAACTGTTGGGGAACTCGCGGCAGGAACGTGGTGTTCACGGAAGCGATTTCCGGCCGCTTGCGGGCTGCCGCAAGAAACTTGTTTAGATTGTCGGCAAGGAATCCAATGTCCTTTCCCGCACGGTCCTCGAGAACGAACGTGAAACCCCCAGAGGTCCCGACTCCAGGAATCGCGGGCGGAGAGAACGAGAACGCAATTCCCTGGGGAAGGCCGGCAAGTTTCCGGTTCACCGTTTGGCGGATGTATTGATATTGTTCCTCGCTTTTCTTGCGGTCCTTCCATTCCTTCAAGGTGACGAAAAAGAATGCGCTGTAGCTTGACCGGGTAAGGCTCAGCAGGCTGAAGCCGACAACACTGGCCGTCGATTCAACGCCGGGGGTCTTGGCCAGTACATCCTCAATCTCATGGGCGGTGGCTTCCGTCCTTTGCAGCGATGAGGCACTGGGAAGCTGGAGGTTCATATACATGTAGCCCTGGTCTTCGTCCGGAAGGAAGCTTGAAGGCAGCTTGGTCCCGAAGAAAGCAGCCAGAGCCCCGCACACAATAAGGATAGCGAACGCAACCGCGCTCTTCCGGATGAGCGCGCCGGCAACTCGCACATAGCCATCTGTGGCCCGCGCGAAGACACGGTTGAACCAATCGAAGAACTTCTGTAGCAAACTAGAGCGCTTGTCACGCGGCCGCAGCAACATTGCCGAAAGCGCAGGACTCAACGTCAATGCGTTGAAGGCCGAAATGATGACAGAGATGGCGATTGTCACGGCGAATTGCTGGTAGAGCCGTCCCGTGATCCCGGGAATGAATGCCGTCGGAATGAACACAGCGGAAAGGACCAGGGCGATGCCTACCACAGGCCCGGAAATCTCTTCCATTGCTTTGAAGGTCGCATCTTTCGGGGACATGCCCTCTTCAATATGGTGCTCCACGGCTTCCACTACCACGATGGCATCATCTACAACCAGACCAATGGCGAGCACGAGACCGAAGAGCGACAGCGTATTGATGGAAAACCCGAACAGCGGAAACAGGACAAAAGTCCCGACGAGAGAAACTGGCACCGCCAGAAGGGGGATCAGAGTTGCTCGCCAGCCCTGGAGGAAGATGTACACCACGAGGATCACCAGGACGATCGCGATCAGCAGTGTTTGTACGATCTCTTTGATTCCTTCTGAAACGGCGCGAGTCGTGTCTAGTGTCACGGTGTAATCGACCCCTTGAGGCAGCCTTGGCTTGTTCTCAGCAAGGAGTTTCTTGACTCCGTCCGCCGCTTGCACCGCATTCGAGCCGGGCAACTGATACACGGCGACCAATGCACTAGGCTTTCCATTCAGATGGCTGGTGACCGTGTAGTCTTGCGCTCCCATTTCAACCCGCGAGACATCCTTGACTCGCACGATGCTGCCATCGGGCGCGGCGCGGACGACGATCTGTTCGAACTCCTCAGGCGTAGTCAACCGGCCCTGCGCCCGGACCGAGTAGGTAAATTCCTGGCCCTTGGGCGCGGGCTCGCCTCCGATCAGACCTGCCGGATTGACCGTATTCTGTGCCTGGATCGCAGCTATTATCTCCGGCACGGTGATGCCGAGCTTTGCCAGTTGATCTGGTTTTACCCACAACCGCATTGCGTACCTGCCGGCCCCAAAAACCTGAACGCTGCCGATTCCCGGGACTCGACTTAATTGATCGTAAAGGTTGATGTACGCGTAGTTGGCCAGGAACTTCGAGTCGTAAAGGCCGGAAGGTGAAGAGAGGCTGATCAACATCAAAGGCGAAGTCAGCGTTTTCTGGACCGTGACGCCAAAGTTTGCCACTTCGGGGGGAAGTTGCGAGGCGGCTTGCGTCTCGCGGATCTGGGTAAGGATCAGGTCCGTGTTTGTATCGGTCGCCACATCGAAGTCCACGATCAGCCGCGCTTCACCGGTGGACGAGTTGACCGAATACATGTAGTTCATGTTGTCGACGCCGCTCATTTGCTGCTCGATCGGCGTGGCCACCGACTGTTCTACGGTTTGCGCGTCGGCGCCGACGTACGTTGTGCTCACCTGCACTTCCGGCGGCGCGATTGCAGGAAACTGCGACACCGGTAGGCTTACCATCGTGATTGCTCCGACGATCACCGTCAGGATCGAGATCACAATGGCCACGATTGGGCGATTGATGAAGAACTTCGACATCGCTAGCCTCCTGCCTTCGCAGACTCGACTGGAACTGCCTTCACTGGAGCACCATCTCGCACCTTCTGGAGCCCCTCCACCACGACACGTTCACCAGACTTAACGCCTTCGGTGACAATCCACAAGTTGCCGACTCGTTCCCCAACCTTTACGGGCCGAATGCTCACCTTATTGTCGGCCCCCACGACAGCGACCTGTTGACTTCCCTGAAGCTCAATCACTGCTCTTTGCGGAACAAGCAAGGCGCTATTCTGCGTCTTCACCGATGCGCGAACGCGACCATATCCGCCTGGACGAAGAAGATTGTTGGGATTCGGGAAAACACCCGCGATCCGTATCGTTCCAGTCGCGGGGTTTACTTCACGATCGGCAAAATAAATCGTGCCGGTATGCTCGTACACACTGCCGTCGGCGAGCATCAACTGTAGAGGTATGCGCTTTCGTTGTTCGTCCACGCTTGCCTGCGTGGGAAATCGGCGGTGGAAGTCCGTAAACTGTTGTTCACTCACCGTGAAATACGCCTTGATCGGGTCCACTTGCGACACAGAAGTGAGGACCGAACTGGGTCCAACGAGATTTCCAATCTGGACTTGTGCGCTGCCGGCGATCCCGCTGACCAAAGACGTGACTCTGGTCCATTCGATGTTGAGTTCAGTCTGCTCGACATTCGCCTTTGCCGCCTGCACCACGGCCTGTGCACCGAGCTTCGCCTGGATCTCCGTATCAAGTTGGCTTTGTGCGATTGCCCGCGCTTGTGCGAGAGGTGTATCTCGCTGGACATCGAGACTGGCCTTGCCAAATTGCGCCTCAGCCTGGGCCAGTTGGGCCTTCGCTTGGTCGAGCGATGCCTTGAAGGAACGAGGGTCGATCTCAAAGAGGACGTCCCCCTTGCTGACGACCGACCCTTCCTTGTAATTCTGCTTGATGATATATCCCGAAACGTGGGGCTGGATCTGTGCGTTCACGTATCCGTCGAGAACCGCTACCCATTCGCTGTAGATCGGCGTGTCCTGCTGCACAACGGTGGCGACTTCTACGATGTTAGGCGCAGGATCTGGCGCCGCTTTACTAGCGCTGCAACCTTCGACAATCACCAGGAGAAAGCAAATGAAAAGAACACCCATGAGATTGCGCATTTGGTAAGAAAAAAATGTCATAGTAGTTACTCCAGTCGCCGAACTGTTGGCGAGGGTAGCGTAACAGGGAAACGCGGCATTGTCTTCGCCTCTCGAAAGATTCTGAAAATCTGATCGGTGATTCAAAATGTTTTGTCGACTTGCTTTCCTGGGACCGGGAATTACTCCTTAAGCTTGCCGCCAACGGCCCATCGCCCTGATGTGGTCGTCAGCACTCTGGAGCGCTGCGTGCAATGAGTCCAACACAATATAAGTAAGTTCCTCCTAGCGAAACAGGAGAGCCCCTGTCAATTGAAGCTCTCCTGCGGCCTTACGAAAAGTTAGCCGGTCTTGGCCAAGACTACCTCGCGCAGTGACCTGAACCCCGTGCGAACCTCGTCGGAAAAGAGTTGCGGCTGTTCCCAGGCCGCAAAGTGGCCGCCTTTCTCCACCTTGTTGTAATGGACCAGTTTGGGATACACCCGCTCTGCCCAGCTCCGCGGGGCGGGATAGAGTTCGTCAGGGAAGACACTCACGGCAACCGGGATGGAGACGCCTTTGGCGTTGAAATACCCGAGTTTGTTCTCCCAATAGAGACGTGCGCCAGAAAGCGCCGTGTTCGTCAACCAGGTGATCGTGATGTTGTCGAGGATGTCGTCGCGCGTGAGGCCCTCAGACTGTCCGGCAAAGACGCGCGCGATGAGCTCATAGCTGCGCGCGTCGTGATCCAGGAAATAAGCCGCCAGGCCGACCGGTGAATCCGCGATTCCGTACATTGTCTGCGGCCGCAACCCGAGCTGGAAGCCGTATCCAATACCCTTTTGATATACGAACTGCAAACGCTCGTAAGCGAGTTTCTCGTCGGCTGAGAGACCCGATGGCGCCGGCGCCCCGGAAAAAGCGGCATTGTTAATGTCGTCTGGAAACACGCCAGGCATGTTGGTGTGAATGCCGAGCAACTCCGGAGGCGCAAGCAGACCCATTTGTTCGGTGATGACCGCGCCCCAATCACCGCCTTGCGCCACGAATTTCGTGTACCCGAGGCGCTTCATCAGCACCACCCAGGCACGGGCGATGTGGGGACCATCCCACCCGGTGGCGGTCGGTTTTCCTGAGTATCCGTAGCCCGGTATGGACGGGATCACCAGGTGGAAAGCATCGGATGCATTTCCACCGTGTGCGCTGGGATTGGTCAGCGGATCGATGATCTTCATCTGTTCGATGATCGAGCCGGGCCATCCGTGCGTAACGATCAGCGGCAACGCGTTTTCGTGTTTTGAACGGACGTGAATGAAATGAATGTCCAGCCCATCGATCTCGGTGATGAACTGCGGCAGGGCGTTCATTTTTGCCTCGATCTTGCGCCAGTCATAGTCTGTCGCCCAATAGCGCGCCAGCGCCTGAATCGTCGCGAGTTGTACTCCTTGGGATGCATCTGTAACCGTTTCCCGTTCAGGCCACTTTGTCGCATTGATCCGTCTGCGCAATTCGGCAAGTTCCGCTTCGGCAACATCATTCACATGAAACGGACGAATAGCATTCTTGTCATCCGTCTGGTCGCTGCGTTGTTGTGTAGCACTGGTCTGCGTCATTGGCATTCTCCTTTTGAGTAGTTTTGGATTTTTGGGTTTGTGCCGCAATTGATTTGTGTGCGGTCATCGTTTCGTTCCCTTGTGGCCACCGTTTTCGGAATCAAGGCGCGTAATGGGTGAAGACAAAGTCGCGAGCTTTGACGGGCTCGTGGCAAGGAAAGCAGGTGTTGAGCGCAGCAGCGAGGTCAGGTTTGCCGTCTTTGAATTGAGCGAACCCCCAGCCGCCTGTCGTGGCGTATTTTTTTGAGTCCTTGACCATAAACTGAACGTTAGTGGGCGACCCGGCCACGAAAGATTGGGAACGGCCAAAGACTTTATTATTTTCCTCCGCTGGAACGTAACTCCAGGCTAGCCGGGCAATGATGGCGCCGTCCGGGAGCGGAAGCTTTCCTTCGCGGTAGGCATTGATTGCTTTGTCGTTGCCCAGAACGGCGCGCAAATCGTTGAGGTTGCCTTCTTCGTGGGCCACGGAGATCAACTTCCAGTCGCGGTATCCGGGTGGAAGTTTGACTCCGAAGATCGGAGCGGCCTCTTGATCAACGTTTCCAGATGCGGGGGCCGAAGAGGCGACAACGCCGGCCACCGTTGCAACTGCAACCAGTAAAAAAGCGATCCATTTCATACGATGTCCTCTTTCCAATATGCTTAGTTGACCTATGCGTTACTTGATACTGCGATCCGTTTCTTGCAGACGCCGGCCACCCTGGGACCTTCGCGCGCGCTCGGTGGCGGATTTTACGGTCCAGTGCACTTTTCCTAGGGCTACAATTTGATTCCTTTCAGAAGCCATGGCAACAGAAACGTGAAGTCAAAGCAATTAGACGATGGTATTGTCGATACCTTGGTATTAGTTGACACGATGAGTGCGTCACAGTTTTTTTCATCAGCGCCGCCGATTCACGCACAAATCGCCGGGCCGGTCTTCTTTTCATTGGATATTGCTCTTTTATTCGCAGGCCGATGACGAAGTAAAATGGCTCTGTCGTCCGGTGCGCATTCTCATTTATAGAGCCCACGAGAAGGGGCTGCCGGTGGAAAACGAGCTCAACCGCATCATCAACGCGCTTCCCGGTTGGGTATGGACTGCACCGCCTGATGGAAAGGTGGAATTCTTCAATCAACGCTGGGGCGAATACGCGGGGCCTTGAATCGCTCAAAAAGAGGAGCGGCAGGGCCTCGCCCGCCGACACAGCTGCGCGAATGGTAGAAAGATCAAAGTCATCGCCGGCGCGAGATCGCTGGATTCCTGGTCAGTGAGGTCGGTAAACGAAATCGCTTGCGGATGCGGCGGTCCACAAACGACAATGTGCTTCAGGAATGGTAGCCTTTGCCTCGGAATCTGCGCGATTGTTACCCGGCATCGCGACTCGTGACCTCCCGACAGAATGTCTCCATCAAGAGGATCGGAGTTCGTCGGAGCTCGCAACTCTGATGCGATTCATAAAGACTGGCTTCGCCCTCGCGCTCGGCTCCCAAAGCGGGTGAAGCAGAATCGGCCCAGCGCGTTGCGCTGGGCCGAAGGTTGCTCCAGACCTAAGGTGGGATCAACGGTGTTGGTATATCGTCTTGTTGTCCACCACCTCAATCAGTTGCATCATGCCACGGTCTTCATGAGCTAGGATGTGGCAGTGGTCCACAAACTTGCCTGCGAAATCGGTAAACCAGGTGTGGAACTTGATATAGCCGGGAGTGTTAGCGTCCTTAGCCAGGGGGAGCGGGAAGGTGTCCCACCAGACCCAGGGTGCTGGCAAGACGAAGAGCCCCGGAGAGGGGAACTGCACCTTACCCCAATTACCGAACTGCGCGCTGTTGAACGACAGTACGCTGCTAAGGGACCCAGTAGGGTCAAACACCTCAAGGATCTGGAAGGGATTCACGTGGATATGGAAAGGATGTAGCGGACTCCCAGCAGCGCTGGTTGAATAATTTTGTATGATCCATTCCTGCTTCGTGCCCAGGAGCATGCTTTCATCTACTCTGCCTTCCTCGAAGGTTTTATCGTTAATCATGGGAGTCGTACCTCTGCCTGCCATTTGGTATTTCAAAGTGCGGCTTTCAGAGACCGAGGTAATGTCCCCCAGGAAGGCTGGCTGCTTCGGGAAGTTAGTCGCGTCGGGCCAGGTAGTGTTGCACCCTGATCCAGAAACCACGTTTATGGTGACAACGGTATCGCCAGTACCGGTCAGGGTTGCGGTGCCCGGAGTACTGGGCGCTTTAACCAGGATGTCAACACGATTGGCGGGTCCCAGCACGAAATTGACAGGAGGCCTCGAAATCTGTGGCGCATAGTTTTCCTGATTAAACTGAACTCCATCCTGCGCAATTTGGCGGAAGGTGATGGCGGCGCCTTGGTTACCTACCTGGTTAAAGTTGCAAATGTAAGCTCCTTTTCCACGGTGCACGGTAGCGTTGATGATTCGCCACCACTGGACCTCATTGGCTTGCATAGTGATGGTGGGGTTGGCTTGGCCATTCACGAGCAAGACAGGAGTGAAGCGTGCGGCTCCATTTGTGCTACCAAAGTAGCCAACCCGTTCCATATTGGGTTGTTCAGTGAACTCCTGGATCACCAGTACCTTTTGCTCAACACCTGGCATGACATTCTTGAGAGGCGTATCGTAGTCGTCGCCTTCCAGAATCAGCGCACCGGCCATGCCGTTAAAGACCTGGATGGAAGTGGAACCGTGTTTGTGGGCGTGATACCAGTGTGTTCCTTGAGCCTGCGCCATGGTTAACGGTGGAGCACTTTTTGGCGGCCTGATGCAATAAGGAAAACAGCCGGACCAGTACTGCGGAAACTCACCATTTGCAATCAGCATTTTGTTCTGTTCGGCTTCCCGCTTACGGAGACCGGGATCGTATTTTTCGGGCGCCAGCGCAGTCAGACGCGCCTGATTTGCTGCGAACAAATCTTTGAGCGCCTTGGTTGTAGCAAGGTCCTGATGTTGCCAGGCGTGAGGGTTGGGGTAGTCTTTGCAGGCAACCGTATGAAACAGCTGATCACACTCCAGCGGCGTTGACTTCAGGTCAGGAGCGATTTCGATCAACACGTTATCGGAGAAGGCGTTGGGACTTACGTGAGTACCATGAAAGTGCATGTTCGTGGTGTTCGAACCGCGGAAACAATCTGGAAATTTGTCCGGTCCCGAAATGGGCGGGGTGGGAGGAGGGTTATAGTTCTGGGGGCTGTCTGGGTAAATTTCCTGCCCTGTGGCGTTCATGCTTTTATCGCATGCGCCATTTGGAGTTTCCGGAAACACCTGTGGATTGATGTGATTGAGCAATGCGATCTGAATGGTATCCCCGACCTTTGCCCGAAAAGTTGGGCCCGGTCCGTAAACACCCGGTTTAGTTACGCGCTTGGTGGGATCGATGCGATTGCCGCTATAGCCTTCATAGGCCCTGAGCACGAAAGACTTTCCGGGAATACCGGGGACCGTTCTTTTCTCGTCTTGCACTACCAACACAGACCGAAGTGTCGTGCCGACGCTGGCGATCTCGCCGGGATTGAGAAGCTCGTTCGGCGCCAAGGGACTGGGGGAACACGCAGCCATAGGCAGCAGGGGGGCCGCTTTGACGTGGGGCAGCCATCCTGACACGGCAATTCCTGCAGAGGCTGCCAGGGCCTGATTAAGGAAGCGCCGCCGATCATAACTTGTAAGATTTTCTTGACTTTTCGCTCTTTTCGTCTTTTTTTTGGTTGCCATGGTATCGCCTCTTCTTTCCTTTCCTCTGCTCTACAGCACGGTAATAGTGCCCTTTTGGCCAGGGTGAAGTTTGCACTGATAAGGAAATATCCCGGACTTAGGAAATACGACTTGTGAGGAGGGTTGATGTGGTGGCAGCGGATAAGGCGGCTTCCCCCAAGGGACGTCCCCGGTGCCCGGATTGTAATTGAGCTCGTAATTGTCATTTGTGTCATTGAACCAGAACACCGAGTCGTTCGCGTTGATGGTTTTGCTTGGAAGCGATCCTGCCACAATCGTGAGCTTTACAATCTGGGGCGCGCCCCCTACCTGGATGGAACCCTTCTCAGTTGGATGGAGCTTGCAAAAGTAACTGGTGGTTTGAGGCACGGAAACCGGCACACTTGTGATGCTGGGGTTAATAGGTTGGTTGAACCAGGCGGGGCCCGCGTTTGGCGTGGGCCAATGTTGGATAATGTCGTTGTTAGTCCAAGCAACGGTGTCTCCCGGGCTGGCGTTTAACGACGCCGGCACGAAACCGGCCGAACCTTTTTTTCCCGATGATTTAATCGCAATGTTTTGAGCTGCCATGCAGATCCTCCTCTCAAATTCTTCGAATGCACGAAAGAAAACACCTCTATGAGCCACAGCCTGGCGACGTGGAGCCGATTACCGTTACTCCTGCCTTTTCCCACCCTTGGGATCCAATCGGCAGTGCGCTCGGCATGCGCTAGTACTCTTTGCGGTCTCTTTTCCAAAAAAATACAGGACCGTACCTCTGGCTGGAAGATACACACGTCTGGCACACCGGGGCTTCCTGTCTTCGCCAGCCATGGGACCACATGTGTTGGATAGGGTGCCCATGTATTGCGTTCTATGGGATTTTCTAACATGGCACCAAAAAGAATAACTGAGGACCAAAGTGTTTTTTGACTTACAATTGGCTCGCCCGACACGGTAACGCCAGCGGCAAGTCGATGTCAACGATAATCTTTACAAATTGCTCACAAATCTTGGGTCCGGTTTTACATTAGAAAACATTCACTCCGGAAGGAATCATGCGTGGCTGATGTGGTTCAGAGTTTGTGGATTGGTCCTAAGCTGTCGTCCATGGAGAAACTGTGCATTCAGTCATTTCTAAAGCACGGGCATGAGTTTCACCTTTATGTGTACGATCAGGTAGACGGAGTACCGCCCTCCACGAAACTATGTGATGCCAATGAGATTGTGCCTTCGTCCCGTATTTTTTTCTACAGCGAGCACAATTCGTGCGCCGGCTTTGCCAATATGTTCCGCTATAAGCTGCTGCTGGAGCGAGGAGGATGGTGGGTTGATACGGATACTGTTTGTTTGAGGGAGTTCAGTTTTTCCGAACCGTACGTATTCTCCAGCGAGAGCACAGCTGCGGGACCGAAACAGGAAGCGGGCTCTTGTGCGAGCGCCGGGATCATACGAACGCCCCCCATCACTGAACTGATGCGGTATTGCTGGGAGCATTGTGACCGCGCAGACAGCCGCACCTTGAAATGGGGCGATACTGGGCCAAAACTGATCGCACGCGCTCTGGGCGCCTTTTCGCTCAACCACTTTATCCAGGCGCCCCGGGTTTTCTGTCCCATTCCATTCAATCAGTGGAACCAGGTTCTCATGCCGGACCTGGAGTGGCAGTTCAGCAGGGAGACAAGGGCGGTCCATCTTTGGAATGAAATGTGGCGGCGGGACAACCGCCCCAAGGATGCCAGTTACGATCCATCGTGCCTGTATGAGCGTCTGAAGTCATGTTATTTGGACGGAGCGGAAAATGGCGCTGGCTGATTCCCACATGGCTTCTGCTGACGCCGCCGACTGCGCGGGCCAGTCGTTCGCGTTGGACACTTGCTTTCCACACAAGATCTGCATCAATCTTGCGCGACGCCCGGACCGCTGGGCCAAGGCGCAAGTGCAATTCCAGCAACATCAGATCGAAGTTGAACGTTGGAACGCCGTGGACGGAGCTAAGATCCAGACTCCGCCGGACTGGCGCTACTCGCCTGGAGCCTACGGTTGCACCGTGAGTCACTTGCAGGCCGTGCGCGAAGCGAGGGAGAGGAAAGACGAGTCCCTGTTGATCTTCGAAGACGACGTGGAACTTCATCCGGCACTGCGCAGCCTTTTTCCTGGATTCATGGCGCAGATCCCCGGCGACTGGGACGCAATTTACTTTGGCGGCATTCACCGAGTACAACCGGCAGCCGCAGGCGCAAACATCGTCAGGCTGGTGCAAACCAACTCCACTTATGCGTATGCACTGCGAAGGACGGTGTTTGACGCATTTCTCTCGATCAACGAGCCCGCGCGTGCGCCCGTGGACGAAGCCGCAAAAATCCTACAGAAACAATTTAAGTTTTATTGTTTCTGGCCACATCTGGCATGGGTTTCGCGGGACTTTTCCGACGTACTGGGAGCAGAAGTAAATCATTGGTGGCTACGTGAGGGGTTTGTAACGGAGAGCGACATTATAAAGAACCTGGCAGCAGAAACCCGCGCTCTGCTGCTACCCCCATCCGGACATGGGCCACTCGAAACAGCAGTCATTGAGTTCACATCGCGAGGAATCTGCAGGCTTTTTCCTGAGGTCGTCGCTGTTTCGCAACGAGGCGATGCAAGCAGTTTCGACGCGGCGCGTTTGCCCCAGAACTGCAGGCTCTGGTCGGTTTCGCGGGAAGCTTTGGCAGATCCGATTGAACTGGTTCGAACAGCGCTGAAATCCTCCACCTGCAACTATGTTCTCCTATGCGCTGCGGATGTCTATGTCTCACAGTGGGAGCTGAGAGCCAGCCTTCTGAAGTGCCTGCAACACGACATCGTAAAGCCCGGCGAGGAGCCGGTCCAGTTGACAATCGAAGAGACGCAGAAGGCATTGAAGACCAGCGGAGAAAAAGTGGATACACGTTTTTATCCGCGCCGCGCAGCTTTCAGTCCGTTACCTGGATTTGCGATACTTTCTCGCGGCGCTTTACAAAATCCAGCGTCCCTGCGCGAGTATGAGGGTGGGGGACTGGAGGCGGCGAGGGTTTTTCGATCTCCTTCGCGTGTTTTACGGCTCTCCACCGGAGGTTAGTTCATGGGCATCTCGCTAGCAAATGGCAGGGCCGTCCAATCCATGTCTCCTGTCCTCTTTGTGGAAGATCAGAAACGGTTCCTGACGCGGATGGACCGCAACTACCGCTACAAATATGAGCGCATACGAAAGTTACTTGAATCCGACTCTTTTACCACGGTCGACATTGGCGGCATCTCTTCCAACCTGGATCCCAGTCTGTACGCCATTCTGCTGGTTGGAGTATTCGCCGTATTTCCACTTCGCACCGATCCTCCTGATTGGAGGGTTCCGCCTGCGTGGTTTCATAAAATCAACACCTGTTGCGTGATCCTGGAAGACCTGTGGCCCAGGCCAGACCGCAGTCTCGCAGAGATTCTGGGCAATAAATATCAGTATTTGATCTCGACGTACGATTGCGATGACCTGGCGCAGCTCCGCAAACGGTTGCCATCGGTTCGGAAGACGTATGTGATCCCGCATCACATTGATACTGAGCTATACAAAGAGCGGGGGCTGCCCAAGATTTACGACGTGCTCTTGTACGGGAATACGAAACCGGAAAGGTATCCATTTCGCAACCGCCTGCGACGACTGCTGGCAAGTTCGCATCTCAACGTCCGAATCATCGAGCATCCAGGAGCTCCTGTGTTCGATGAGGAGCGTTGCTCTGAAGGGCTGGCTCGAATCATCAACCAGTCAGAAATTTCGATCGCTACTCCGTCCGTTGGCGACTACCTTGTGGCCAAATATTTCGAGATTAGCGGCGCTGGATCGGTGGTGGCGGGGAAGATGGCTGCTCAAGGCCGGCCCATCTGGAAGGAGCACTATGTCCAGCTTGAGGAGGATATGAGCGACCTGGAGATTCTGGGCCGTCTCACTGCTGCTCTGAAGGACAAAGATTCGTTGCGGCGCAAGGGCGAGCTTATGCGCCAGGTAGTGCGGCAGGAATATTCTCTGGATCGTTACATCGAACGGTTTACAGCCGTCTTGCAGGACATCTGTGCAAGCCGTGCGGGCGGTAACGGAAATAGAACTCTCTGTCACTGAGGAACTAATTGTGGATTTCAACCCTCCTCTCCAAATCAACGTATGCGTGACAGGCAGTGATGACTGGTTGTTTGGAGATCTTCGCAAAGGATTCCAGCGCGCGCATGGTGAAAACATTGAGGTGGTGCCAAGCGAGACCCCCGTTCGTAATGCCGATGGCTGGATATTCATCCGCACCGGCGAAGCTGCGAACTCACCCGATTTCTCGCGGACCGTGGTCTGTATTCATGACCTGTATGATCACGATGGCATGTACGGCCCCGGACAAGCGCGCCGGCGGGCGCTGGAGGCCCGAGGTGTGGTTCTCTGCCATCCGCGGCAGCGACAGATTCTCCAGGATGCCGGTATCGATTTAAGTAAGTCTTTAGTGCTGGAGCGTCCTCTGGGCGCGCTGCGCGCATTCACCGTGCGCGAAAACCATCGCGGCGGCACATTCCGCGTGGGATGGATTGGCCGCGAACACGCCCGTAAGCGCACGGCCTGGTTTGCTGAGGCGCTGCAATACTTTGCTCCCGGCAAATCCGACGTGGTTGCTGTCTTGATTGGCAAGGAGCTTGACCCGCTGTGCCAGCGTCTGCGCGGCGGCGGCATATCGTGTGAGTATTTCGAACGCACCCAGGTTTCAATCGCCGACTATCCTGCGCTGTATCAGCGATTGGATTGCGTAGTAATCACCAGCTCTACAGAAGCGGGACCGCTTCCCCTGTTTGAGGCCCTGGCTACCGGAGTGCCGGTAGTCTCTACACCAGTGGGGTGGGCGCCATGCCTGGCAAGCAAGGCGCCGGAGTTTGTATTCCTGGCCGATAGTCCCAAAGACATCGCGACCCACCTCGAAACAATCCGGTTGAAGCGCGCACAGATGTTTGCATCCCGATTTCAGATCGCCGGGATAGTCCAGAATTATCGTCTGGATGACTGGTTCCAGGAGGTGCTGCAGCTTGCTGCGACCCTGGCCAGGAACGGAATCGAAACTGCTTGCGGAGCACAACATCTTTCTGTACAAAAGCACATTGAGAAATAGCAAAGAGGATTCCAAAAATGGGTAGAGTCAACCTTTCTGTTGCGGGTGGAAAGCTGACCGGTCCGGTCGTGCTCCACCTGGATCGCGCCGTGGCTCATGATCTCCTCCAAGCCCTGACGCAGGCCCTGGAGCCACATTCAACCAACGTTGGGAAGTTAAAGAAAAGTGCTCTCAAGGAACGACCCCTGAAAGGAACGAGCCTGAAAGCAAAAAGCGTGAGGGGAAAAAGCTCAACAGGAAAGAGTCCGAAAGGAAACAGGCCAAAGGGGAAGCCCTCGAAGAAATCAAGATAAATGCCCGGGCTGTGGCTGAATAGGAATTTGATAAAGAGAGGCGTGCTCGCGAAAGAACCTGGCGTGCTTCTTCGCGGTTTCCTGGTACTCACGGGATTGTTTCCAGGAGTATCCCTTATCAACCAGCGCTGATAATGCCTGCGCTATCCAATCTATTGCAGGATTGGGATTGATTGACATTCTTACGACTTCTTCAAAATCGAGCAAATGCGCGAGGTAAGCGGAAGGCAACAACCCATTGGCCGCACACGCGCGCGCCTCACCAAAGGAGCGCAACATCATGCTCCGAAGCTGCTGTATACCTTTACGCGCTAAAGACTTTGGAACACGATAGATTTCTTGCAGGCAAGTAACCGCGCCAATATTGGTCCGATGGGGGAGCGCGTGGCCGAAAATATGGGTTTCATCGTGAATGGTTGCAGCCATTACGTCTTCGGCGTGGTATTCGAGTTGCGATGGCTTCGGAGATTCCAGGCAGTCGTGGTCCATGAAAATGATCATTACCTTCCAACTACCGTCTTGCCACGCGGCCTTTAACCCTACATTTCGGGGCACGAAAGACTCGCCTGTTGAATGGGAGCCGATGGCCAGCATTGTTCCCCAGACAAGGCCGATCTGCTCCATGCAAAACATGTAGTTCGCGTTAGCGGCAGCTCGATTTTCAGGAATGGTGAAAGCAGCCTCTAAATACTGTTTATGAGAGCGATAATGGGCGTTGGGCTGAACGTAAGTTCCGAGAACCTCTTCTAGAAGATCGTCTGCAAATTGGCGAGCTTCGGTGGGGGTCCACTTGACTCCCAGTCCATCGCCGAAATAGCGCCTCGCACCGAGCGGTGAAAGATATTCGCTGAGCCGGTCTAAGCGAAATGAACTGGTGCCCACCAGAACAGATTGCCGGGGCTGAGAGTGTCGCAGAAGAGCAACCGTCTGCGCTACGAGGCCTTCGGGTACAGGGCTGCCGAAGGATTCCAGACAGCGCTTTATGGCCAGGCGCATCTCCTGGTAACCCGGACCGAAGGTCTGCGCGTCCGTAAACCAGGTGATCAGATCGGCAGTGCCATGCTTGCAGGGAACCCGCCGAATGTTGATGATGAATGACGTCCTGGCCAAAGGTGGCTCTTGCTGATGGATGGCACGAAACAGGGAGCAAAACCTGCTTTCATTTTTGGATTCCGATCTAAGCATCCAACCCGTGCCGCCGCCCTGCAAGCGGTGAGAGATCGGCACAGCAACGCCGTTTTTTTCATAAAGCACCTGCAGAGGACGTTCTCGTTTCCCGGCTCTTTTTAATTCAATTTCCAAGTGGCTCCCTGGGAGCTTAAGGACCAGTACGGCAGTACCCAGAGGGTATTCCACCAGCGAATTGATGCGAGAGCTGGTTGAAGCACTTACCCAATAGACCTGGCCACTACACTGCAAGTGGCGCAGGATTTGACGTTCACAAGTGGACAGGCAAGGTGCGCCCGCAAACCTTTTTTGAACCGGCGCGAAGGGCGATGAGAGCACACCTTCCGAGACCTTCACCTGCATGAGAATTCTCTCAAAGATTTCTTGCGGGCTGAACGCACAGGGAGCCAGGATCAGCTTGCATTCCTGAGTTGAGCGATGGAGGAGATCCGCGAGTTCCACATCAAAGCGTGCTTTGCGCAATTCAGCGCTGCTGCGGCGATTCATTTTTCGCAACAATTGCAGAACAAATTCAGCCATAGGCATTTTGGCTGGGCGGCCAACGAGTTCCGCTGCGACTGACTTGTCGCCAGGTTTTTTCAGTCCGAGACTGACGATGGCTTTATCAAATTTTGGTAAAGCGGTCGGGTTGAGCGCCGAAAGCTGCCGCTCCATCAAAGCCAGCGCAAGGCGACGGACAGACCAGCTTTCATCCGCTTCGCCCCGGGCGCTCCGCAACAGGAATTGGAAAAATTGGCGGTTATATCTGGGGTGGATCAGGAACTTGCTTACAAGCCGCAAGATGGGATCGGGATCCTCAAAATCACGCTTGATGGCCGCTTTTATTCTTGCGGGAATGGAGCTTCCGCCTTGCCAACGATTCAATTCCGCACATGCTCCTCGAAGTATTCGACCAGCCGAGGCTTCACGCTGGGCTTTGTTTCTGCTGAATTCAAGTAGGCATGTTGATGGTAGTAGTAGTGAATAAAACGAAAGCCTTGCAGTCGCTGCTGTGCAGAGAAAGCGCTGCCGAAATCCCAAGCAGCATCCAAGTCGGAGACTGAGGCCCGGAATGTTACCCACTGATAGTCGCATGCTCCCAGAGTGATCACCGGCTTGCCGTGCATGAGGCTTTCGAAGCCGACTCCGGAATTAATCACGACGATGGCGTGGGCCGCAGAAATCAGGCTGTGGATGTTTTCGTTCAGCAGGAAAACATTGTCGCTACAGGCCGCCCACTTCCGCACCTCTTCCTCCACATCCGCACGTATTTCGCCAGGATGCAGCTTGAATACCACATTGCGCCCGCGCCGGTCCGCCCATTCCGATAACGCCGCGACATATTGTATGACTGTGATCGGAGAATGGTTACTGATCACGTAATCTCCAGGCATCTGAAGCGGCGCAAAAAAATAAGGCTTCAGGCCCGGCGGGATATCATTCACGGCGGGCTGGTCGAGTTTCGAGCGGCCGGTAGCAAGAAATTCTGAGTGCATGGAGCAACAGAAATTCTCTGCTTCGCCGGCTGGAACCGTGCTTAGATCGAGCGGCTTATGCCATCGGGAATGATCTGCACCCCAACCCTGATCGTCCACAGTAAACAATCCGTGCATGTACATCTCTTTATAGAAAAGATCTCCCTGGGGCACGTCTCGCCGCGTCTTGTGGGCGTAGATGCTGAAGTCGGCTTCCGCGGGATCGGGTGGCAGCGGCAGCCGGGGATTGACGTCCATCTCGATGATCTGGTGCCCCAAATCGCCGAGACACTCTTTCATGAGGGCTTCGAAACAGCGCCATCGGCCAGCCGAGGGAGGAATGGGGTGAAATCTTCCTAACAGAATCTTCATGGTCGCGCTCCGGGATCGTCAGCCGATCGCGAACGGTGAGTGGGGCTCGATTCAATCTCGGCAGCAACGCTCTGCACTTCTCTCCACCGCAGCCGGCAGGACGGTGGAAGCGATACCGGTACGCTGCTGGCGCGCGAATCGAGTACCCATTGGGCAAGCTCCGCCTGCGCTCCAATCGCCTCCTCTAGAGTGAAGGAAGGCAATTCCTCCAGGATGCGATAGTGGGCAAAGCGGTCTTGTCCGCGAGCAAGAATTACTGGATAGTGATCGAGTTGCTGCCGCACCCGGGGCGATACATAGCGGATAGCAAAACCGATCCGCGGGCGGTTAGAAGTGTTGGGACTCGATCCGTGTACTACGGCTACGTGGTGGAGAGACATTTCGCCGGGCTGCAAAGTCACGTCCGTAGCTTCGCTTTCCTTCACCTGACAGGCAATCTCCAGGGAAACAAAATTGTTTGGGGTAATCGCCATGCGGTTATGGGAGACAATGCCGCTGCGATGAGAACCGCGGACCACGCGCATGCAGCCATTATCGGCAGAGCTGTCACTGAGCGCCAACCATGCAGAGGCATAGCTCAATTCGCTCAAGCCCACATAAAAACCGTCCTGATGCCAGGAAACATAAGCGGGATCATGTGGGCGCTTCCAGAATACTTGGCTGGAATGAACGAGAATATCCGGACCAAGCACATCTTCCACGGCGTCGAGCACTCTGGGATGGAGAACCAGGTCTTGCACCCAACGATGAAAAAGCTGAAGGTGACGGAGCCGCGCAATCTCGGCATGACCTCCGAGCGCCGCTGCGAGTTCTTCCAGGGCTGCCCGCGCCGTTGCTACTTCCGCAGCCGACAGGACCGGGATGGGAAAGACCAAGCCATCCTGCTGGTATTCGCATATTTGCTCGTCAGAAAGCAGTTTAGGCATGGGCCAACGCTTTGCGCTCATTGAACTGCAACCGGCCCCCGGGAGTGGAAAAAGAATTCTCTTCCCCAATAGTTGGACCGGCCGCTGCCATCCTGGAATCGAGTCAAAGAGATTACTACCAGGACGCCCTTGTTCACATAGACCAGCAACCAAACACTCATGAATCCCAGGTCGTAGAAGGAGGTAAACGACGTGGCCTGCGTCAATTCGGGAAGGTCCGCAAATAACTCGGCAGGAGCTTCGCCCCAATCAAAAGGCTCGAGGTGGCCGGCTCCAAAAACGCGGACGACAGTCCCGTCGCTAGCTCGGGTCAGCCGCAGGCGAACAATTCCGGTTGCTGAGGGGTTGGTGTTGCTCCACTCCCCGACCAGGGCGGAAACATCCAGCATACGCTCAACAGAAATGGCGTCACCGGCAACCTCGTGTAATTCGCCATTATTCATGGTGACTCTCTTTCAACTCTGGTCTACGCGGTGAAAGAATTCGCGCGAGAAGTAGTTGGAACGGCCAGCGCCGTTGTGATCTTGCCAGCTATGGAAGGTGGCGATTACTAATAGGCCCTGGTTCAAGTTTGCTCCGACCCGGACATTCTTAAAACCAAGATCAAAGGACGTAACAAACGACATGGCTCGTCCGCCATGAATGCCCGCGGCACAAAGCAGTTCAGCGGTCGCTTCACCCCACTCAGACGGTTCTGAGGAACCATTGCCTTCAAAGCGCACGCGCAGAGTATCTCCCGCCACGCTGCAAGTCACACGAGTTACGCCCGGAGTGTCCTCATTCGTATTAAGCCATGTTCCAGAAAAATCAGACGGAGCGCCAAGTGCCGCTGCTCCTTGATTTTCCACTTGGTCCTGCACTCTCAAATACTTCACAAGCGCCTTCCGTTTCGGACCTGCATCTGCGAGGCCACTGATTGTAACATCGGGCTGCGGATTATACCCCAGATTCAAGTATTCTTAAGCAGTGGGGTGAGCCAAAGCACCGCCGCAACGGCGCCCTTGTGGCTTCGGGCGTATTTGGCGAAGGTCCGAAGACGACATGCTGAACTCAACTCAGAAACTTGATGAGAATCAGGCTTATTGCGAGTCCCATTAGGGCAAAAACCTCCGAGCTGAGACCCGCGCAGTGTTTCACCCAGAAACAATCTGGAAATCAAGGCGACACACCCGTTGAAGACTTGACTAAAGCGTGTTCTACTTCTTCCGAGCGTCTTTCATCAAAGATCAACGGCAAGCTTAATGTTACGGCTCTCTCACCCCGATGAGGTTGTTGCTCGCAGAGTGTTTCCTCTGTTGCTCTTCGATTTTGGAGACTGGACCAGAAGCCAAGATAAATCGTTCAACTGCTTCTCTCGAATGGCCGAAGCCACAGATGCGTTTGTGGCGCTCTGCGCTGCCCTGAAGTCTGTTGGTGGTTCATTAAACGCGATCAACGAAACCGCCGGCCATGCGTGTCAATTCATCCGTTTTTGCGAAAGCACTTTCTAGTAGTCAGCGGAAAACGCAAACCACGAAGCCAAACATTTGGGAACAGGTCATCCGGTGCGCGAAGTCGTTTTCCGTCAGTAAGCAGAAGCCAGACCTTTGGGAACAGGTTCTCATTATCGTATTCGATACCTTCATGAGGACCGGATCGGGCGTCTCCACCAGGCTCCTTATGGAGTTAACTGGAGCAGAGTTCGCTCAGGTGGACAAAGCACTGAAGAGCCTCAACACCAACGGAGTTGTGCGCGAGGAAACATCCGGGTGGATGGTAGCCTAAAAGTCAAAGTGCACCAACGGCTAGCATTATTATCATCGGACGAGGGGCTAATAAGAGTAAACCTGAGAACTCCTTAATGTGGTTCGGAGGTTTTCCCGAAATAGAACATTTACGGATCTGGAACGTAAAATATATTTAATCAGACTATGTCATTTTGGGGCTAGGATCGCGCCATATGATTCCCACATATGAAACGAAATCTACTGCGGATGTGTTGCGCACTTGTAGTCGGGGATTGTATATGGGAATTCCCGCCACCGCAGTCGGATTTCATGGTTCGCCTTGCATCAGAACGGTTTCACTCCAGGCAGCAGAAGTGAGTCGCCGCTGGCTTGCGAGAGTCATGAAGCGCGCCTGATGAGTGGCTGACAATTCGTGTGGGAACAATTCGGAACCAACCAGACTTTGTAAGGCCAGGTTAAGCATTCCACTTCGTCTAAATCGCATCCGCATTTGGCCAGCGACGAGCATGGAACAGGAGAAGAGGAGGACTTAGAGATCCTAATTCAATGTGGAGGTTAAGATTTTGCTCGCTTGCCGACTTGCTTTTCTTTCCTTGATTCTAGTTACCGCTTCGTCCGCCCAGGAACTGAAAGTTGCCGCTGCTGCTGACCTCAGTATCGCGATGGAGAAAGTAGGCGCTCTGTTCACGAAGCAGACTGGCGTAGTGCTCAAAGTGTCCTACGGCTCTTCGGGCCATTTCTATTCTGAGATTCGCAACGGCGCCCCCTTTGACATCTTCTTGTCGGCCGATCGCTCATACCCGGACGCGCTGGATGAAGCCGGAAAAACCGATCAAAAGACAACCGTCTACGCTTTAGGAAAATTGGTGCTGTGGATCTCCAACAAAGTAGGTGCCGATCCTTCTGTGAAAGATCTTGCCGTGCTGATTTTGCCTGGCGTGCGCAAAATTGCTATAGCTAACCCGGAACACGCTCCTTACGGCCGTGCCGCGGTGGCGGCAATGGTCCATTGCACCATATACGACCGGGTCAAACCAAAGCTGGTGATGGGCGAGAACGTGGCTCAGGCCGCGCAGTTTGCCGAATCGGGAAACGCCGAAGCCGCGATGATTCCGTTGTCCCTGGCTCTCTCAGACAGGATGAAGAAGAGCGGGCGGTACGCGTTGGTGGCGCAGGATAGCTACCCCCCCCTTTTCCAGGCAGCGGTCGTCCTCAGTTCATCTCAAAGCAAGCAACAGGCGCACCGCTTCATAGAGTTCCTGCGGTCCTCGACCGCACAAAAGATTCTGCAAGAAAACGGTTTTGAGGCCCCGCGAAAATGAACTGGCAGGCACTGGGATTGACCGTTAAGTTGGCTTCAGCGGTATCGCTCATACTGATGCTACTGGGTGTGCCGGTTGCGCTTTGGCTCGCCTATTCGCCGCGACGGTGGAAATTTATCGCTGAGTCCCTAGTGGCCCTGCCTATTGTTCTGCCACCGACGGTAATGGGCTTTTACCTGCTCGTCGCCCTGGGCTCCGAAAGCGCGTTCGGCCGCTGGTACCAGCATGTCACCGGCAGAACGTTGGCGTTTACGTTCAACGGCTTGCTGATAGCTTCGATCCTTTACAGCCTTCCCTTCGCCGTTCATCCCATGGTCGCCGGTTTTCGTAGCGTGGACAAGAAGCTGATGGCGGCGGCCCGAACTTTGGGCGCCGGGAAAATCAAAGTATATTCCCATATCGTACTGCCTTTGGCGTGGCCCTCGGTGGTCACGGGCCTGGTCCTGAGCTTCGCTCATACGGTGGGCGAATTCGGCGTGGTGCTGATGGTGGGCGGCAACATCGAGGGTGTGACCCGTACTCTGTCGATCGACGTCTACGATCAAGTTGAGGCACTTAACTATTCCTCGGCCAACGTAACAGCGCTAGTTTTGCTGATCTTCGCCTTTCTGCTGTTATGCGTGGTCTACGGACTCAACCAGCGGCTGGTTGTGTGGGGAACGCGATGAGTTTTATCAACGTATGCATCCAGAAAAAGTTCGCGGCCGCTAAGCGGAATCATTTTAGCGTCGATGTGCAATTCTCCACTCCACCGGGAGTTACCGTGATCTTCGGCCCTTCCGGTTCGGGAAAGAGTACGGTACTGCATTGCGTAGCCGGGCTGCTGGCTCCTGATTCCGGATCGATCTCAATCGGAGCAGAAACCTTCTACGATTCAGCCCGCAGTGTCAATAATCCAGTGCAACTCCGCCGCGTCGGGTACGTTTTTCAGGATCTCGCGCTGTTTCCCCACATGAGCGTGGCGAGGAATGTTGGGTTCGGGATTCGCGAAAAGGCGGCGGAAAAACCCCGCCTGGTTGCCAACGTTCTGGAAAAATTCCGGATAGCTCCTCTTGCCAACCATCGTCCTGCGGAAATCTCCGGCGGAGAAAGACAGCGGGTCGCGTTGGCGCGCGCACTAGTGACGCAACCGAGGCTGCTTCTGCTGGATGAACCCTTTTCTGCCCTCGATGACGAATTGAAACATGACATCATCGCGGATTTGAAGCGCTGGCTCAGAGAAAACGCCATCCCTGTACTTTTTGTCACCCACGATCGCGAAGAAGCCCGAGCACTTGGCGACCGGGTATTGCTCTTGAAAAGCGGGAGGATCGCCGCGGACTGCGCTGTGCAGGAGGCAATGAGCAGTTTGCCGGCTATGGAAGACGCGGATCATCATGCGAGCCATATATCGATCTAGCTTCGTGGTGGCGAGCATGGCAACGCATCGCCGTGTCTCTCGCGGCTCCTTCGGCGCTGGCAGTGTGCAAATGGAGGGTACAATACGGGCAAGTTGGAACCGAGGTTTGCAACCCTGCATAAACTGCCACCCAAAAACGCTGCGGTCAACACGATGGGCTGGCGTGAACGTTTGCGTGCCCTGGGGTCGATTCCTGCATTTTTCCGGCTGGTTTGGGAAACTCACCGTGCCTATACCTTTGCCACGATCGGACTACGGATCTTGCGCGCCGGCGTGCCCGTCGCAAGCCTGTGGGTGGCCAAATTGATTATCGATAGCGTGGTTTCGGCGCGCGTTGGACGGCCCAACATCTCCCGCCTCTGGCTGTTGGTGGCCTTGGAGTTGCTGATCGTTTCCATCGGCGAAGTTCTTGATAAAGCTTCCGCCGCGGTCGAAGGATTGTTTGGCGACCTGTGCTCCCACCACATCAGCGAAAAAATCATCAGCCATGCTGCCCGCCTCGATTTACGCCATTTCGAAGATCCGGTTTTCTACGATCAGTTGGAGCGAGCTCAGCGCCAGACAACAGGACGCATTGGCCTGCTCACACAATTGCTATCTGTAGCTCAGGACTTTGTTACCTTGGCGTCCTTGGCTGGAGCGATCTTCATCTATGGGCCGTGGCTGATGGCGCTGCTACTGGTTGCAGTGCTTCCCGGATTTTTCGGCGAGACCTATTTCAGCTCGCTTGAGTACTCGCTTCTTCATCGTACGACGCCTGAACGCCGGCAACTCGATTACTTTCGGTTCCTCAGTGCCAGTGACCACACCGCCAAAGAGATACAGATGTTCGGTCTGGCTGGCTGGCTTGTTGGCCGTTATCGCATGTTGGCCGAGCGGTTGTACGACGCAAACAAACGCCTTGTGGTCCGCAAGGGCTTCGCTGCGGCCGCGCTTTCGCTACTAGGGATCCTTGGCTATTACGCGGCATACGTCATCATCTTGCAGCGGGGGTTCTATGGGCTGATCACCGTCGGTACTCTCACGTTTCTTGCGGCGTCCTTTCTGCGCAGCCGCACCGTTACTGAGCGAATGCTGCTCAGCGCTGGCAATATCTACGAACAGTGCCTGTACGTTCAGGACTTGTTGAATTTCTTCCAAATGCAGCCGACAATTGCGTCTCGCTCCGGTGCCGCTGCGGTTCCGGCAACCTTCCGCGAAGGATTGGTCTTCGAAGACGTCGGCTTCCAGTACCCGGGAGGCGATTCCTGGGCCATTCGCCACGTGAATCTGCGTATCGAGCCGGGAAAAAAAATCGCCTTGGTAGGCGAGAATGGTGCCGGCAAGACAACCCTCACCAAGCTCCTCACGCGGCTTTACGATCCCAGCGAAGGGCGCATTCTGCTCGACGGAGTGGACCTGCGCCAGTATGACCTTGACTCCGTGCGGCGCGCCTTTGGCGTCATATTTCAGGATTTTGTTCACTACGATCTGCTGCTCGATGAAAACATCGGAGTCGGTGAAATCACCGAGGTCGGCGAGTATCTCGATCGGCGACTCACGGAATCCGATAGTGGCGGCAGGAATTTCTCCAGCCATCCGGCCATCGAGACGGCAGCGACAAAATCTCAGGCGAACTTGCTCATCAACCACCTTCCTTATGGATACCGGCAAATGCTGGGCCGCCGTTTTGAAAAAGGAATTGACCTCTCTGGAGGCGAGTGGCAAAAGATCGCGCTGGCCCGCGCTTACATTCGCAAGTCGCAGGTGATCATTCTCGATGAGCCCACGGCGGCCCTTGATGCGCGTTCTGAATACGAAACGTTCAAGCGTTATTCAGAACTGGCTTCCGGACAGATGGTAGTGCTGATCTCACACCGATTTTCTACAGTGCGCATGGCTGACCACATTGTAGTGATGGAAAAAGGTGGCGTCCGCGAAGAAGGCACCCACAATGAATTGCTGGCCCGACGTGGCATTTATGCCGAGCTGTTCGAACTCCAAGCGGAAGGGTATCGCTGAGACTCCCATGACTTCGACCTTTGATCTCAACGCGGCCAAATTTGAGCGCCACCGTGCCTTTCCCCACGGTGTACCCGAAGCGATTCGCCAGGCCATCCGGGATTCGACTGGAACACCCTCCCCGGATTGGGTACTGGATCTGGGCGCTGGCAGCGGGCGGATCGGCAGGGCGTTTGTAGAAGCTGGAGATTCGTACGTAGGAGTCGATTTCTCCTTGGCCATGCTGCGTGAATTCCGCGCCAGAGACGCCGCAGCCTATCTGCTCCAGGCAGATGGCGGGCTTCTTCCTTTCCGCGATCACTCGTTCGGCCTGGTGTTGCTGATGCAGGTCCTGAGCGGCACCCATAACTGGCAAAAGCTGCTCGATGAAACGAAGCGGGTCATATCGCCCGGAGGCTGGGTTGCCGTGGGACAGACCACAATGCCGGAAGACGGCGTAGATGCGCAAATGAAAAAACAGCTGGCGCTGATTCTGAAGCAGATGGCAGTCGAATCGCACGAGTCAAGGAGAGCGCGCAAGGAATCACTGCTGTGGCTGCGCACCGGATGCAGCCGCGAAGTGCAAGTGACGGCAGCATCATGGACCTCGCAACGTGCCCCTCGTGAATTCATGGAGAGGCACCGCAGCGGAGCGCGGTTTGCTTCTCTGCCGGAAGAAGTTCGGGACGAAGCCTTGCAGAAGTTGGGTGATTGGGCGAACAAAATGTACGGTTCGCAGGACAAGGTCTTTTCCGAGAAGCATAGCTTCGAGCTGAACCTCTTCAAAATTGGACTGGGTTAGAAGCCGGCAAATCTACGTTGAAAGGAATCGCCTTTTGTCGCGCCGATTACATTTGCTCCGGCCGGCAGCGAACCGAGGCGGGGAGTGAAACAAGTATGACCACTATGGAAAGCAATCCTCTGCTTACTTCTCTAGGCAAACAGCTCGTATCCGGATCTCTCAGCGACACTGCTGTGATGCGTGCCACGGAATCTACGGCGAATTACAGCATTTTGCCCTGGGTCAACGTGGTAAAGATCGGCGGCCAAAGCATCATGGATCGTGGCCGTGCCGCCGTGTACCCTCTGGTGGAAGAGATCGTTTCCAACCTGAAAACGCACAAAATGATCTTGGGCACAGGTGCGGGGACGCGCGCGCGTCACATCTACAGCCTGGGCATCGATTTCGGGTTGCCCACCGGCGTATTGACAGTGCTGGGCACGGCGGTTGCCTGGCAGAATGCGCAGATGCTGCACTATCTGTTGGCACAGTATGGAATCCCCTTCATCGAGCCAGAGGGATTCAATACCATGCCTCATTATTTAATGGAGCGTGGCGCCATCATCTGCCAGGGCATGCCACCCTATAAGCTGTGGGAACCGAACCCGGCGAAGGGACGTATCCCACCGCAGCGCACCGACACCGGATGCTTTCTGATTGCCGAGGTCTTCGCCGCACGGAAAATGATTTACGTAAAAGATGAAGACGGTCTGCATACCGCCGATCCCAAGAAAGATCCCTCATCTCAATTTATTTCCCGCATCAGTGTGGAAGAACTTCTGGCGATGGATCTAGAAGATCTCATCGTCGAGCGCGCGGTGCTTGAATTCCTGGCGAGAGCTCGCAACTTGAAGGAAATCCAATTCGTGAACGGGCTCAAGAAGGGCCAGCTCACGGCAGCGTTGAATGGCGAACCCGTGGGAACCGTAATTTATAGAAACGGAGAGTCGAAATGAACACGACAATAGCAGGCGCCCAGCACGTGGAGTCCAAACTGATGCGCGAGTCTTTGGTTGACAAGACTGTACTTGCCCACACTGAGTCGCCAGTAGTGCCGATCCTGCCCGATGTCAACGTTGTCCAGATCGGCGGCCGGTCCATCATCGACCGAGGCTCGTCCGCCTTGAAACCGCTTTTGGACGAAATCGTCGCTAACCAGGCGGAACACAGGATGGTGATTGGCGTGGGCTCCGGCGTACGTTCGCGACATATCTACTCCGTCGGCCTCGATCTGGGGTTGCCGACTGGCGCTCTGGCGACACTGAGTGCCAAAGATTCGGCACAAAACGCATACATGGTTTCTTGCTTGTTGGCGAAATATGGGTTCGTCTATCTGGAGGCGCCATTCGTCGTACAACTGCTCCCGGCAATGTTAGCGGCGGCCCGCGGGGCGGTCTTCAACGGAATTCCTCCATACGCGCTCTGGGAGCATCCACCCGCCGTCGGCAAGCTCCCGCCGCACGGAAGCGACGCCGGATCTTACCTGATTGCAGAAGTCTTTGGTGCTCGCAGCCTGACCTTGCTGAAAGACGTGGACGGCCTCTACACCGACGATCCGAAAACCAATCCACATGCCGAGTTGATCCGGGAAACCAGTGTGGAAGAATTAATACGCAGACAGATTCCCACACTGCCCATTGAACCATCGGTTCTGGAACTGATGACCTGCGCCCGGCTGGCTAAGAAGATTCGCATTGTGAACGGACTGGTCCGTGGCAACCTCACGCGGGCATTGGCGGGCGAGGAAGTAGGTACCCTGGTCTACGTTTGAGCCAAACGACGCGGACCGAAGCTCCGGTATCGCAACTACTATTCGGCCTCAACATTTTGCGAGCCAAGCCATCTGCGACCGGGAAAATCTGGTTCTGGGAGATAGGTTGCGATAACGTTTTTGTCAGCGAGGTGGAATGCCGCACGTTCGCGCCGGACTTCCGGACTTCCGTCGCAAACCACTATAGAGGCCGGCTCATTTTAACCGCTTCCACACTTGTGTACGCCACCAGGTGCACAGGCCGAGAATCCTACTGCTTCAAAGAGGACGACTTAGGAACTTGACCACATTAAACGGTCTCAACGGGTATCGAGAGTGGCCGGAAATGGCCACGTCGTTTATAAATACAGTTTTTCCTGCATGAATTGCTGCAATGCCGCCAAGTCATTTCCCAATCTGATCAACGGGGGAGTCATTCCATGACAAGAATGTTTGAATGCCTTACCGAAGCGCGCGATGGACTCATTGTCGTCAGACACCAAGATGGTGGGCTTGGAGTGATGTTGGTCTGTTTTATGGATCCCACCAAAGCTGCTGTGTTCATGTCTATCTCACGCGATCGGCGACTTTCACAACCGAAACCACAACTCTGAGGCAGCGGTGAGTCGGTTCCTGAAGTGTGCATTGTGGGTGGCCGTACCTTCAACAGGGACGCTTTCTGCTTTGCCCGGCCACCGTCAGGTAGAAGATTAGAGCAACCTAATAGAAAACGGCGCGAACAGGGCGGATCCGCACGAACCCATCAAAGAGTCTAAGAATATGACAGCGCATTAAATTATCGCTGCTCTTAAGGGTACGAATGTTATCTGCGCTAGGGCACTACTAGCCTTAGAATGACTTTCAGCAAGCGGTTGAAACTTGCACTGCAGAACCTCAGAGACGTCTCTTAACGGCCTGAGTTTGCAGCTGTCGCGATGCAAGATACCTGGCAAGTGAGTTGGGGTATCCATTGGCCAAGTACGCGAGGCAAACAGTGACAGATGATGTTCTCAGCGGAAGTCGAGTACTGGTCGTTGAAGTCCATGGACGTTTCTGCGCTGTGCCGCTTGCCCATGTAGTCGAGATCATGCGACCTCTGCCTGTTGAAGCAATTGCTGGCGCGCCATCGTTTGTGCGTGGCATCTCGATCATACGAGGCATCCCAACTCCGGTGGTTGAGCTAGGGGTACTTCTTGGAGTCGACAATGAAAAAACTCTTGTGGGGATCTCTGCACGGTTCGTCACGCTTCACCTTGGCGAGAGACAAGCCGCGCTTTCCGTGGATGTGGTTTGCGGCGTATGCAATCTGGATGCACTGTCTATTCTGGAATTACCTCCTCTTCTTCAAGGAGCTTCGCACAACTTCATCGAAGCCATTGCTACCTTGGATGCGCAGATGCTGGTCATCTTGCAATCTGGCTGGCAGCTTCCAGAAGCAGTATGGGAGTCTCTTGCAGGAACAGGATCGCCGCAAGTTCCGCGAAGCAAGATGGGCACGGGTGAAATCTCGGAGAGCGCTTGATGCCGCCGATCTTGGAGCGCACGGATGTCGAACTCTTCCGGTCGATTGTGACCCAACGTCTGGGCCTGTATTTTGACGATGGCAAACTGGACTTTTTGGCGGAAGTGCTGCTGCAGCAAATGGAAAACACTAAGCACAGTAGCGGTGCGACCTACCTGCGACGACTCCCTACTTCCGCGGAAGAGCTGCGCGCAGTCGCGGAGAAGCTCACGGTTTGTGAGACCTACTTCTTTCGCTACGCGGGCCACTTTCGTGCGCTTGCAGAAGTGGTTATTCCGCAGATTCGAGCGCGCGGTCAACGGCGGCAACTTCGGATACTTTCGGCAGGCTGCGCTTCCGGAGAAGAGGCGCATTCCCTGGCCATGCTCCTTCGGGACGAATTGCCTGATCTTGCTTCATGGGAAACTTCAATCCTGGGAATTGACGTCAATGTGTCCATGTTGGCCAAAGCTTCGCGGGCACGTTATCACGCTTGGGCGTTGCGAGACACTTCTGCCGGCCTGCGGGCGAAGTACTTTCGCAAGGAAGGAACTGACTTCCTCCTCGACAATGGCATCAGGTCCATGGTCCGGTTCGAGGATCGCAACTTGATCGAGGAAGACCCTTTGTTCTGGCAACGGAATGCTTTCGACGTGGTGTTTTGCCGCAACGTAACCATGTACTTAACGTTCGAGGCCACTCGATCGTTGATTGCCCGTATCGCCCTGTCACTCAGCCCCGGCGGCTTTCTATTCATGGGCCACGCAGAAACTCTGCGTGGCGTTTCTCAGGACTTCCATCTGCTGCATACCAACGAAGCGTTTTATTACCAGCGTCGCGACGGGCTCACGCCAGCGAGTATCGGCCTTCCCCATCAAACTTTTGCCGGCGACTCAACATTTGCAGCTCCCGCACAGGCGTTGGCGGGGTATGACAGCTCATGGTTTGACATTATCGGCAAAGCTTCGGATCGCATCGCTACTCTGACGGATGGAAAACATGGCGCCGTCACGGAAGGGCCGGGACGTGCTGCTCCGCCGCCGCCGAATCCGCGTTCACAACCTGCCAATGTTTGGGACCGGACAGCCGCGATTGAGTTGTTGCGCAGTGAGAGATTCGCGGAAGCACTGGAACTTCTGCACGAACTTCCCCCGGGGCCAAAAGCCGACCCTGACACGCAATTGCTGCTCGCCGCACTCCTGACCAACCGCGGAGAGCTGGCTGAAGCTGAGAAAGTCTGCCTGCGTCTTCTCCAACTCGATGAGCTGAATGCTGGCGCTCATTACCTGATTGCGCTTTGTCGGGAGCACATGGGCGACCACGTTGGGGCAGTGGAGCACGATCAGACCGCGGTCTACCTTGATTCTGGGTTTGCCATGCCTCATCTCCATCTGGGGCTGGTGGCCAAGCGCTCGGGAGATGGGGAGACGGCCAGTCGGGAGTTGGGCCAGGCGCTGGCTCTGCTGGTCCGGGAGGATGCATCGAGAGTGCTTCTCTTCGGCGGCGGATTCAGCCGCGAGGCGCTTTCTGAATTTTGTCAGGCAGAGCTTCGGGCATGTGGGAGCAACCAATGAGCGATCTGTCGCCGAGGGCAAATATAGCTGCGGAACTGCGGGCTGCGTTCGATCGAACCTATGCTCTTCCCTCTTTGTCCCAAGAGGTAAACCAGAGCGAAGATCTGCTTGCCATTCGTCTGGCCGGGAACGCCTACGCCATCAAGGTCAGCGAGATTTCTGGTCTTGCGAACAATCGGAAAACCATCGCACTCCCCAGCACGATTCCGGAACTGCTTGGTGTGGCTGGCATTCGCGGGGAACTGGTGCCGGTTTACAGTCTGGCCGCGCTGATGCAGGTCAACCGTGGCCCTGATGAAGATCGTTGGCTGGTACTGTGCGGCGTAGAAGAGCCAATCGGCTTGGCATTCACTGAGTTTGAAGGCTATCTCCATGTCCCGCTGGGAGATTTGTATGCAGCCAGCCAGGAGAACGCAACGCGCGGGCACATCAAAGAAGTAGTTCGAACCCCAGAACTGGTCCGTTCGGTCCTGAGTATTCCCTTAATTGTGGAAATGGTTAGGAGACGCTGCGGCAAGGACCACACTTCTTCTAGCAAGTGATGACGCAAGGAGCAAGGAGAGACGAATATGTGGACGTTTGGAAGAAAGATAGCAGCTGGATTCACGCTGGCATTCCTGTTGCTCGTGGCTATCGGCGCGGTGGCGTACCGGAGTACAGACGCACTCACCAGAACCAGCTACCTGGTCACACACACGCATGAGGTACTGGAACGCATTACCAACATGGTCAGCCTGCTCAAGGACGCGGAAACCGCGGACCGAGGCTACATCATTACCTCCGAGGAGGATTTCCTGGAGCCCTACCAGGGCGCGCTCACCGACCTACCGAAGGTGGTTAAGGAACTCCGAACGCTGACCGCCGATAACCCGAATCAACAAAAACGGATCGATCAAATGGAGCCACTCATTGCTGCCAAGCTGGAATGGATCAAACGTACTATTGATTTACGCAGAAAGGGAGACTTGGCGCTAACAACTAAACTTATCAGCAGCGGGGAGGGCAAGCGAATCATGGATTCCATCCGCAGGCTGGCCGACCAGATGGACAACGAGGAGCGAGGGCTGCTCAAGCAACGCGGCGACGAAGTGGAATCAGCGGCCAGCGGGGCAAAAACAACCATCATCTTTGGCACCCTGATCTGTCTTCTATTTGTCACAGGCGCAGGGTTGACGATCACGCGATCACTCAGCGGCCAGATCGGGCAGGCGGTGAAGCACGTTCAGAGTTCTTCGGTGGAGTTGCAAGCCACGGCGAATCAGCAGGCATCGGGAGCAAAAGAGTCATCCACCGCCATGAACGAAATCACCACGACCATCAGCGAGTTGCTGGCCACATCGCGGCAGATTGCTGAGAGTGCGCAACAGGTCGCGCATGTTGCCGAGGAAACGTCGAAAGCGGCGCGGTCCGGCGACCAGACCGTGGAGAGGGCCCACGAATCAGTCAGCAGTATCAAACGGCAAGTCGACCTGATTGTTACGCACATGCTTGATCTGGGGAAGAAGTCGCAGCAGATTGGAGGCATTCTGGAGATCATTAATGAACTGGCCGAGCAGACCAATATCCTGGCCATCAATGCGACGATTGAAGCCGCCGGCGCCGGAGATGCCGGTAAACGGTTTGCAGTGGTGGCCGACGAGATTCGCAAGCTTGCCGACCGCGTTGGTGGTTCGACCAAGGAGATTCGCACGCTCATCGAAGAAATTCGGGCCGCAGTGAATACCACGGTGATGGCAACGGAGGGAGGGACCAAAGCCGTTGATCTCGGCGCCCGGCAATTTGCTGAAGTAACGACTGCGCTGAAGCAAATTACCAGCTTGCTGGGAAGTACTACAGAAGCTGCACGAGAAATTGAGCTCAGCACCAAGCAGCAGGCCACAGCCGTGGAGCAGGTCAACGTGGCCATCGCCAACGTTGCTACAGCGACCAGGGAGACAGAAACCAGCTTAGGTCAGACACTGCAGACCGCTACCCAATTGACCGGGTTGTCGCGTGAGTTGACGCGTCTGATCCAGCCGAACGTGAGTGCATAACGAATGGCGCAGAGCAAAGACAAATACAAGTATTTCCGGATTGAAGCTCGTGAGCTTCTGGAAGGGCTCGGCAAAGACATGCTTGCGTTGGAGAGAGGCAACTCGGGCAAAGACTTGGTCGGGCGCATTTTGCGTCTTGCGCATACGCTTAAAGGGGCGTCTCGTGTGGTCAAGCAGCCGGAAATCGCTGAACTCGCCCACGCCATCGAAGATGCATTTGCTCCGTACCGGGAACAACCGGAAGCGGTCCCACCGGAGCGCGTGAATCAAGCGCTGGGCTTGCTCGATACGATTTCTACCCGGGTTTCATCTCTTGATCTGCCAGTTGTAACGGCCACAGCGGAAGCGGCCCGGCCCGTGGCGGAAGAGTTTTTCGAAACCGTGCGAGTGGAAATAGCAGAGGCCGATAAGCTCCTGGATAGTGTGTCTGAGGCGTCCGTGCAACTCACCGCGCTCCGGCGAGAAGCTGGGTCACTAGACCGCACGCGAAAGTTGGCGGGTAACTTGCGCGAATGCCTCGAGCTGAGAGCCAGCGGGAACGCGCTGGCACCAGCCTCTGATCCCGTGAAAGCCCGGGCATTGGCTGAGGAGCTTTGCAGCCATCTTGAACATCTTGAACGCAACGTAACAACGCGGACCGGGCAAGTGGCGGCCGAATTTGCGCAGGTCCGCGATGCGGCGAATCGCTTGCGCTTGCTCCCGGCCAAAACCGTCTTCGCGTCGCTGGAACGGGCCGTTCGAGACGCCGCCCAATCGCTGCGCAAGGAAGTAACATTCACACTTTTCGGAGGCGAGATCCGCCTGGATGCGCACGTGCTCGCGGCGCTTCGGGACGCTTTGCTCCATGTGGTCCGGAATGCGGTGGCGCATGGTATTGAATCTCCACCGGAGCGTGCCGCATCCGGCAAGCCGGCGCAGGGCCGGGTGGAATTGCGGGTGGAGCGGCGCGCAAACCGCGCGGCCTTCATCTGCCGTGACGATGGTTGCGGTATTGATGTGGAAGCGGTCCGGCGGGTCGCCGTCCTCCGGGGGTTGGCGTCAGTTCAAGATGCGGCTTCGATGAGCATGAAAGAAGTTGTCCGCATCATGATGAAAGGTGGAGTCTCAACTTCGAAAGCGGTAGACGAAGTCTCAGGCCGGGGGATTGGGCTGGACGTTGTCCGCGAAACAGTCACACGGCTCAAGGGTGAAGTCACCATACGCAGCGACCACGGCCAGGGCACCACGGTGGAAATATGCGTTCCGGTTTCACTCTCTTCTCTTGCGGCGCTGGAAGTGGACGCATCCGGCACGGTTGCCGCCTTCTCCCTGGATGCGGTCCGTGAGATCAAGTTGATTCCCGATCATGATATTGCCCGTTCAGCCACGCGGGAATCCATCGTCTATAACGGCAAGGTCATTCCGTTCATAACTCTGGCCACTGCGTTGCGCCGGGAAGCAGTTACCGACCGAAAGCGGCGATCATGGACCACCGTTGTCCTTGAGGCTTCCTCTGGAATCGCGGCTTTTGGCGTGGATCGGCTTCTTGGCACTTCAAACATTATTGTGAAGCCGCTTCCCGCCCTGGCTTTTGCCGAGCCCGTGGTCGTGGGCGCGTCCTTGGATACTGAAGGCAACCCGCAATTAGTTCTTGATCCGGAAGGACTGATCGCGGCCGCAGGGCGGGAAGTAATGCGCACGATTAAGCCAGTATCGGTCGAACGGACCGCGGTCCTTGTTGTAGACGACTCGCTGACAACGCGGATGCTGGAACAGAGCATTCTTGAGTCCGCAGGCTACGAAGTAGACCTGGCCACCTCAGGCGAGGAAGGCCTGGACAAAGCGCGGAAAAGACAATACGGACTCTTTCTGGTTGACGTTGAGATGCCGGGAATCGATGGCTTTGAGTTTGTTTCACGGACACAAGACGATGCTTTGTTGCGGACAGTTCCCGCGATCCTGGTGACTTCGCGCAGCGCCCTGGAAGACCGGCGGCGCGGGGAGCAAGTAGGTGCTCGCGGCTACATCGTCAAAGGGGAGTTTGACCAGGGACATTTGCTCAAGAAGATACGAGAGTTAGTTGGATAAGAGATGCACGCCATGCCAAAAACCCGAGTGCTCATTGTGGAAGATTCGCTCACGACTCGCCGGCATCTGGTCGAAGTAATAAGTGCTCATCCAGATCTTGAGGTAGTCGCGGAAGCAGAAGACGGCAAGAAGGCGATCGAGTTGTGCCAGACCCTGCGGCCCGACGTAATCATGCTCGACATGATGTTGCCGTTGATGACCGGAGTGGCTGTGACCGAGTACGTTATGGCCCACTGCCCCACGCCCATCTTGATCGTCTCAGCGTCAACCAACCGCGGAGAGCTCTTTAAGACTTACGACGCGCTGGCGGCCGGCGCTCTGGACGTGCTTGAAAAACCCAGCGGCGACCTTCCCGATGGAGTATGGGAGCAGAGCCTGGTGTCGGCGGTAAGAATCGTCGCACGCATCAAAGTGATTACCCATATCCGCGGGAAGATCGGATTTGCTGGAAGGACTTTAGCAGGCTCGGCCAGTCTTGAGGTCTCCAACGGTGCAGCGGGTAAACGCATTATCGCAATTGGAGGCTCCACCGGTGGTCCTGCTGCGATTGTAGAAATTCTTCGAGCGTTGCCGGCGGGCTTCCCCGTCCCAATCTTGCTGGTCATTCACATCAGCAGTCCCTTCGGTGCGGTATTCGCCGAGTGGCTTGATGGCCTGTCACCCTTGCGGGTGCGCTATGCCAAAGATGGCGAACCGCTACCGTCGCTTGGGCAAGCCGGGGTAGTGATGGCCCCACCGGATTTGCACATGGTGGTGGAGCAGGGAAAATTCAGGCTCAGCTCTGGTCCTGAGCGAAATTCCTGCCGCCCTTCCGTGGACGTGCTTTTTGAATCGCTGGCCAAAGAACTTGGCCTGGAGACCACAGCGTGCCTTCTTACCGGCATGGGTAAGGATGGGGCCGCTGGATTGCTCGCGCTCCGTCGCGCAGGGGCTTTGACCGTAGCGCAAGACGAGAGATCGAGCGTGGTTTTTGGCATGCCCAGGGAAGCCATACAGATTGGGGCCGCGAAGCAAGTCCTGGCGCTTGACCAAATGGCGCCGGCGTTGGTGGCGATTGCTCGCGGATTGGAATCGAGGAGTAAGCAGTGAAGCCGGGCATCCTTATTATTGATGACAGCCTTACCGTCCGGATGGACCTGAGTGAGGCCTTGGAGTCAGCGGGGTTTGTGGCCACGCTCTGCTCGACTTTAGCGGAAGCGCGCGGCGCACTCTTGAACGGCCCCTTTGCACTCGTCATTCTCGATGTTCTCTTGCCGGATGGGGACGGCATTGAATTTCTTCGTGAGATGAAAAGCAATGAAGGCTCAGCCAAGGTCCCCGTCATGCTGCTTTCTTCCGAGTCAGAGGTACAGAGTCGCGTCCGTGGGCTCAAGACCGGCGCTGATGAATATGTAGGAAAGCCGTATGACCGATCATACGTTGTGGCGCGTGCTCGGGAACTCCTGCGGAAGCAAGCACCTGAAAGCGGGACATCAAAATCAAGTAGTGTGCTGATCATTGATGACAGCCCAACGTTCCGTGAAGAACTAAGGTCTGCTTTGGAAGGTGCCGGATATACGATCATCGCTGCGCCCACCGGAGAAGGCGGTCTCCGGATGGCAGTAGACGAACGGCCTGCCGCCATCATTGTGGACGGTATGCTTCCTGGGATTGATGGCGCTACCTTCATTCGCAAGATCAGGGCAGACGCTGCACTGCGGCGCACTCCATGCATTCTGCTGACTGCGTCAGAAGAGCAGAGCGGCGAGATTAGCGCGTTAGATGCCGGGGCCGACGACTACGTTCGCAAAGGGGAAGATCTGGGTATCATCCTTGCCCGGCTGGCCGCGGTCATAAGGACCGCCGGCGCTCCCGCTCCGACGCGCCCTTCATCGAGCATGCTCGATCCCAAGAAAATCCTGGCGGTAGATGACAGCCTTACCTACCTCCAGGAGATTGCGTTACAACTGCGGCAAGACGGCTACGATGTGGTCCCGGCCCGCTCGGGAGAAGAAGCGCTCGAATTGCTGTCCGTCCAGACCGTTGATTGCATTCTTCTCGATCTGGTAATGCCGGGATTGTCCGGGCAGGAAACGTGCCGCCGAATCAAAGGGGCAACCGCATGGCGTGACATTCCCTTGATCATGCACACCGCGATGGAGGAGCAGGATGTGATGATAGCAGCCATGAATGCGGGCGCGGACGACTTCATTGCCAAGTCGAGTGACAGTGAGGTCCTTCGTGCGCGGGTAAGGGCCCAGCTGCGCAGGAAGCAGTTTGAGGATGAGAACCGCAGCATTCGCGAGCAACTCCTGCAAAAGGAGATGGAGGTTGCGGCCGCGAACTCGGCCCTGGAACTGGCTGAAACACGCATTACTCTTACCGGCGAACTCGAGCGTAAGAACAAAGAACTTGAAACCTTCAGTTATTCAGTTTCGCATGACCTTCGCGCGCCGCTACGGGCCATTGCCGGGTTCAGCCAGATTCTTGTTGATGACCACCAGGACAAACTGGACCAGGAAGCAAGAGAGTTGCTGGGGCATATTCGAACCGCTGCCAGCCGGATGGGGCGGCTGATTGACGATCTGTTGAACCTGGCGCGAACGTCGAGTCAGGTATTGACTTCAGACAGGGTGAACCTGAGTGGCTTGGCGCAGGAGATTGCCTTGCAACTGCAAGCATCCGAACCAAGGCGCCAAGTGCTGTTTACCATCGCCCCGGACATCGTTGTTGATGGAGACCAAGGCCTGTTGGGAGTTGTATTGGATAACCTTCTCAACAATGCCTGGAAATTTACCGCCAAACGGGAAAATGCTTGCATCGAATTAGGGGTGCAGAGGCATTCTGCCCCGCCGGTTTATTTCGTGCGTGACAACGGCGCGGGATTCAATATGAAGTATGCGGAAAAACTCTTTGCTCCATTCCAGCGCTTTCATGATGAAAACGAGTTTCCGGGAACAGGAGTCGGGTTGGCCACGGTTGAGCGAATCATTCACCGCCACGGGGGCCGGATACGAGCCGAATCCGAAATCGGAAAGGGCACAACGTTTTACTTTGTTTTGAAAGCTACCGGTGAAATGCGATCGATGTCCGGAGATCAACCAGCGGTATAGGGCATGCTCGTGGGTTCAATCACGCATGGTCACGCTTCATACTCTGCGCGATGTCGGATAGGTTGCGATAATGTTATACCTTTTTAGTAAATAGTATTCTCTAGAAAAGTGTGGTAGGTTGGAGCTGGCGAGATTCCGCGACAACACTGAGAATGGCAAAAGCGTATTCCGATGACTTGCGCTGCAAGATCTTGCAGGCCTGTGCCCAGGGGGAAGAGACCCAAGAGGAG
>Ga0137407_10000270_pt1 | contig 37526 bp, 34 predicted proteins | sample CZOMad2_2_16fung_FD_108410 | JGI IMG/M metagenome (GOLD analysis project Ga0137407, IMG submission 108410) | Vadose zone soil fungal communities from Angelo Coast Range Reserve, California, USA - CZOMad2_2_16fungal (Illumina Assembly) | ecosystem: Environmental > Terrestrial > Soil > Vadose... | reverse complement strand
TGTTGTTGCGAAGGAATCCTAAGGGTTGATCCAGGAATCGTCAACGCAGCTCGAACGCTCTCGTCTTGTTAACTCGATCTGACGCCTTTGCCTCCTATGCAAAAATTCTTTCATTGCTTATGATCCCCGGCGCACGCTTCTAAAGATTGTAAGTAAAGGCGTTGGAGGCCTACAAGGGAGCCTTGATCTTTGTTCCGACGACAACGTCGTGATTCGCCCAACGCCGCATACCAGAATTCTAGCGTGTCCTAATGTCACCAAAGAAAACGTGATTTTGCCGCTAGCGGGAAAGCGAGTCTGAACGACGAGACGATCGGTTATCTGCGGAGATTCAGTTCACTGTTACCGCATAACCCTGTCTCAAATCTAGGACGTACTTTTCCCATTTCGTTTTGAACAGATCCATGTCCCTTTCCTCCAGTACCTTTTGTAGAGTATTGAAGCCGCTCGGATCTTCCTTCTGATGAGAGTGAAACTGTTGGTAGAACGTTGTCAGCAGACCTTTCTCCTGCATGTAATAGCAAAGATAGCGAGCCTGAGCGTAGTTGACCCCTTTGTCCTCGTTATAAAAAGCGTTCGTGTCCATTGCCGTTAGATCCTTGAACGATGGCACTTGAGCTGATTTTATTGCCCGCTGCAGTCCAGGCAAACGCCAATTAGTGAATCCGTGAATATGGCCATTCACGTCGCCACATTGTTCGTACAGTGATCCTAAACCTTCATTAAGCCACGGCGGGCACGCGGGGAAGTTAGCTTCCATAAACGGATGAACAATTTCATGGACTAAAGTGCCCCCGCCGGTCTCGATATTCATGATCAATGCTTTGTGATAACTCGAGTAATACCCATATGGGGTGGTTGGCGTCTCTCCAAATAAGAGGCGAGTGTGTTTCTTATAAGAGGATGCATCCTTAAACAGCCAGATATCGAGGATATCCTTTGGGTCGCTAAGAAAAAAGTCTTGCTTAAGTCGGTCAACTGCCCATTTGACGGTGCCCTCGGCATGTTGCTGCACAGCTTGTTTAGGTTCATCACCGATTACTACAAAAGGCGCTTGAATAACAATAGAGAACTCCGCTGGCCGGCTTCCTGAGTCTATTGGCGCTCCACTCGGCGGCAGCATCTTCTTGAGCCGGGCCCTGAGCTGACCAACGTGCTGTGTGAAATCCGCCTCTGTAAATCTGACTGGGCTGGCAGGTTTTATATCGCGGGAAGCTGCTGAAGGTTCCGGCCTGCTGCTGTCCGGTTGAGCATTTGAGGTCACAGGCAACGCTCCACCGCCGCTCCATTGGCAACCTGTGACCAAAAACAGAGCAACAAGACTCAAGATACTGATTAGCAGGAATCGCGTTCTGCCATCTTTCGAAATTCTTTCTGTCATTGCGGTGTACTCGTTGGTGAATATTGGGTTGGCAATAGGTTCCTTCCTGAATGTGCTCCTACCGATTACGCGTAACCAGCGCGATCTTTGCATTCTTCGATGCGCTTTAATGCCTTTTTGCTGTTTCGGGAGAAAGCGCGAAACGAAGGCATGCCTCCGCGCTCGCTCCCTTGCGCTGTGTTAAATGCCGCTTTCTATATCGCACCTTTGGGCTTGAAGCATTAAAGTTCTGAGTAACTGGGGCGGTGCTCCCGCTCATTGATTTTGCACCTTGCCCCTTCGATTGAGAAGCGAATGAAAAGTGATTCCTTATGAGCGAGATGTGGCGCATACTCAAGCCAGGCGGGATCTTCTTCGCCCGCTTGGCGACTACGATTGGCATGGAAGATCAAGTCAAGCTAATTGAGGGCAGACGTTATCATCTGCCTGACGGGTCGGATCGTTTCTTAGTTGACGAGGCGATTTTGAAAAGAGTAACGGCAGCGCTCGGCGGAGAGTTTGTTGAACCGATCAAGACAACGGTCGTCGAGAACATGCGCGCGATGACTACGTGGGTCGTCAAGAAGAAGCTGTGAGCCCTAACAATACGCGTGACCTTAGGGTAGTGGCGGTTCTCCAATCCGCGCCTTCAGAGCGAAGTGGCTCGCATGCTTTCTAGAACTGGAATGGCTTCTTCAGTATTCGTCCGGTTTTCTTCAGAAACGAACTCACTTTGGATTCCCTCCTCGAGTCAGTGGGCTCTGGCCTGCTAACGCGGGGCCGGTTCTGGGCAATAACACTTTGCGGCTTACGGTTCTTCTCTTCTGCGATGACGGCCGTTGACCTCGACTGAGCGAGTGGTTGAATGGCTTTCACTCGGCTGCGCTTGAGTAAAGTCACCATACCAGCTTGTCTATACCAGATTCCTTCTTTTCCCTCCCAAACCTCGTCAGCTTTGATGGAGGCGCCATTCGTAAGCCAAATGGTGGCTGGGGCACGGCTATCTCCGCCTAGTCCGGCGGAAACAGGGCTAGAAGCCAAGCCTGTTCGGCTGAAAGACGAGGAGGACGGAGTCAGATCCGATGGTGTTGATAATGACTGCTCGGGCGAGTCGGCGAGCGACCCTGGTACTGCGACCAAATCGGGCTCCGGCACTTGCGCGTCAGTAGCAGGTGACGCTGATGAATCAGGAGATTGAACAGAGGTTTGACTGGAGGCTTGATTCGCATTGCCTGATCGGGGCCGGTGCGTTAGGGCGTAATAGACTACGAACAGAAGCGCCGCTAAAACAACTCCGGCTACAGCCGCGAACGCAAAGGCTCGTGATTGCCATCCTGTTGTTTGGCTGGCAGGCGGCCGGATTGGTGTCGGGTCAGGCTTACGGATTACCGGGGCCGCCGCGCGTTCGTTAAGTTGCGTACGCATGGCAGGGACGGTGTCCTCGAAGGCGAGTGTGCCTGCATCACTGACGAGTTCTTTCCCGTCCATATCGCAAACGCTCTGGTCGTCCTCATAAATGAACTCACACTGTGGGCACAGCTTCATCGCGTCCCTCCTGGAAATCCTAAATTGTTGGTTGGGGCGCGGATAGGAGGTGGTCGTTCCCTCGGTGAGAATCCGCAGGCAATAGAATGACACAGATCACGCTAAACAGACAATCATTTTGCGTGATGCAGCGCTTTGATACAGTTAAACTGCTTCCCAGCGTCGGTAAGGACACTAATCGCTGACTGTAAAGGGAAACTTCAATTAATCTGGACTATTTGGGAGGCGAGCTTTCAGAATCGGGGGCGTCAACGACGGGCTGTTCGTCGGCAACCCAGGAAACGAAGAGTCGCAACCAGTTTTCGGCCGACTCAGCGATCTGCACGCCCACGCGGGCAGTTCCATAAATTGCCGGTGCAATACGGATGACCACGGCAGTCACTTCAATGGGTGCGCCGTCGGGGCGATGCGCGCGCAGATACAAACGCTCGCCGCGACTCACCTTTTGATTGAGATGAAAAAGCGCGCCGGAAGTCGAGATGTCGTCAGTTTCGGTAGGCTCGCTCCAGGCTGAGCCATCTTCCGCGCGGCCGGAAATGACAATCGGCAGACGCAGTGCCATCCTTAAGGCAAAGCGTCTTTCTTCGTTGTTGGAGGGCGTATTCATCAAAATTAGTAACTATTTGTTAGCTAACAGCCAAACGCGCGAACGGGTTAATCGTAAGAGAAAACCATTACCCGCGAGGGGAATTCGCAAACCGCAGAGCCATACTACCGAGCGCTATTACTGACTGTTGCTTGCTGTTTGCTGATTGCTGGAGTTGTTCCAGTTGTAAAAACCTTCGCCGGTCTTCTTGCCCAGCTTTCCCTCGTTTACCAGACGCCGCAGAACTTCCGGCGGACGAAACGTTTCCGAACCAAGCTCGCGGTAGAGATACTCGGCAATGTTAAGCCGGATATCCAGGCCAACGTGATCCGTGAGCTTCAGCGGACCCATCGGATGGTTGTAACCCAACTCCATCGCTGTATCGATATCTTTCGCGCTAGCCACCCCTTGCTCGAGCATACGCATGGCTTCGAGTCCGAGTGCCACACCGAGGCGGCTGGAAGCAAAGCCGGGCACATCGCGAACGACGATTGGCTCCTTCCGCAGCCGGCGGCTAACTTTGCTAACAACTTCCACTGTATCATCGCTGGTCGCTTTGCCGACTACAATTTCAACCAGGCGCATAAGGTGAACCGGATTGAAAAAGTGCATGCCGACCGTATTCTGAGGACGCTCAGAAGCCTTCGCGATCTCGGTTATCGAAAGCGATGAGGTATTGCTGGCGAAAATAAAAGCCTTGTTGGAATGCGTTTCGACTTCGCGAAGTATTTGCTGTTTCAGTTCCAGTCGTTCTGGCGCGGCTTCAATAATCAGGTCGGCATTCGCAATCTCCGCCAACTGCGTGGTTCCACGAATGTGTTGCAGGGTTGAATCGCGATCGTCTTCGGTAAGTTTGCCGAGTTGTATTCCTTTGGCAAGATTCCGCTCAATCGCCTTGATTCCGCGAGCGAGAGAATCGCGATCAACGTCGCGAAGCAGGACCTTATAGCCAGCGGTCGCAGCCACCTGCGCAATTCCGTGACCCATGGTGCCTGCGCCTATGACGCCTATCGTTTCAATTGTTTGCGGAGCGATACCTGCGTTCAATCTTTTGCCTTAGTCTCTGTCTGAGATTCTCTGTCAGTAAGGCCGCCAGCTCTCGGATTCGACTACTCTAGCATGGCTAGTTATACTATACGCCTAACCGAAAAGGCTATACTTTGGAGTATTTAGTCATACTTTTTCAACTGCGCAAAGGGAGCGAAAAAGACAGGGATGACCATGCAAATACTCAATAGAGAGGTTGTAATCATTGGTTCCGGGCCTGCTGGATTGACTGCCGCAATTTATTCGGCTCGCGCTAATTTAAAGCCGCTTTTGATTGACGCACCGCCGGATGCAGAAAAACAGACAACGCCCGGCGGACAATTGATGATCACTACCGATGTGGAAAACTACCCAGGATTTCCTGAGGGCATCCAGGGCCCGGATCTAATGGCTGCGTTTCGTCAGCAGGCGGAGCGTTTCGGCACGGAGTTTCTCGAAGGCTGGATTACCGAGGTTGATTTGAGCGAGCGTCCTTTCAGACTTGAGATGGCCAATTACGTAGTGAATGCGCAGACGCTGATCATTGCCACCGGAGCGTCGGCCAAGTGGCTGGGAATTCCGGGCGAGGCTAAGGTGCCGGACGGTTTTGGCGGCAACGGCGTCTCCGCTTGTGCGACATGTGATGGTCCGCTGCCCGGGTTTCGCAATAAGGAACTGGTGGTCGTTGGCGGGGGCGACACGGCTATGGAGGAAGCGACTTTTCTGACTCGATATGCCTCGAAGGTTAATCTGGTTCATCGTCGCAACAAACTGCGTGCCTCGAAGATTATGCAGGACAAAGCTTTTCAAAACCCGAAGATCGAATTCATCTGGAACTCCGGAGTCGAGGAGATTCTTGGAGAACCGGAGGCTGGCGTCACCGGCGTACGTTTGCGCAATTTGAAAACCGACGAGCTACGCACTGTTCCCACTGCCGGCGTCTTCGTCGCAATCGGACACAAGCCCAACACTGACCTTTTCAAGGGGCAGTTGGAGATGGACGAGGTTGGCTACATCATCACTTCGCACCGCTCAACTGCTACGAATGTGCCCGGAGTCTTTGCCTGCGGCGACGTGCAGGACTCCACTTATCGCCAGGCAGTAACCGCGGCGGGTACCGGCTGCATGGCCGCCCTCGACGCGGAAAGATTTTTGGACCATCTACCAGTATTCATGCCTGACGGCGAAGAGCTGACCATGGAAGGGGAACACATCACTGCTGATCATCAGGCTATCATTGAACCCGACGGCAGCATGATCTCCAACCACCCGGAAAAGCTGGCGGCTCAGGAAGACTAACAGGCAGGCGGACGCACACGCCCCTGATTACAACAAAACGATTGAATCGTCTCGTTGCCGCCGCGTTGATGGAGCGGGCCGGGAGGTCGGTGCAGCTTGAGGCGTTTGCAAGTTTCGAGGGCACGCCTCGCAGTAAAACCCGAGATGCTTCTTTCGATCCTCACATTGATTGCAATCAAGCGATTGGCCCACCAGACGTAAAGCATCGACCAGAGGCAAGAGCACGCGTCCTCGTTCAGTGAGCGCATACTCGATGTGTGGAGGATTGCCGCCAAAGTCCGTGCGCTCAATAAGCTTGTCCTTCACCATGTCGCGCAAGCGCGCTACCAAGGTGCGGCTGCTGATAGGAAAGAGCCCGGTGTGTAGTTCCATCGTGCGCTTTGGACCGGCAGCGAGGTCGCGCGCGATTAGCAACGTCCATTTGTCGCCAATCATTTGCAGGGCGCCGGAAATGGGGCAGCCATCAATTTGGCGTCGTCGCACTATTTACACTCCGCAGGTGCAAACTCTTGGTTTGCGAATGGTCGATAAGATCTCAAGCAGTCAGCGCAAAACTCACCCCGGGATTCCCGCGCGGGCAGGCCGCGTGGGGTGGTAGCAGTTTGTGTTACAAAGAAATCTGGACAAACTTACTTCACGACAGAGATTTCTCGACTGGTGGTGTTGTAGCCACCGTTCTCAACTGGCTTTCCGTCTTTGTCCAACAACTCAAGGCGGACTGTATGCTTGCCACTAATCCAACCGGACAACCAGATTGGCTCCCACTTGTCGATGTACTTCGCGTCGTCGTCGTCAATGATATATCGCACGCGATACTCGCCGCCATCGCCTTTTAGTTTCGCATTGGAAAGCCAAAAGTCGATCATGATCGGGTCGGCGTCCGCACCTTTGTATTCACCTTTCGGACGGCTGTAGGTTAGCAGTGGTTTGGACGGATCAACGTCGCCGGCTGTGCTGGCGGATACATCCTTGCCCTCGCGAGGCGCCGGCTGACTAACGCCGGAGTTGTTATTCGCCATCGTCTGGCCGCTATTGGTGGTTGTGGGCTTAGAAGCATCACCGCCGCCCTTCACGGTAAATGCCACCATCTGAAACGCGCCTTCGCCCTTGTAGCTCTCGTGCCAGGGGCGCGATGGAAACACCCTCAAGGTGTGTTTGCCCGCTATCACGTTGCGCAACTCAAAAGGCTGGCCCAGATCGTAATAGGCTTCGTAAGGTTGGTTATCCAAAATGACGTGAATGTGATTGCCTGTGCCGGACGCCGGATCCTTGTGCGGCATGTAGCCCTTAAGATCCCCGCTGAGGTCGAGTTTGACTTCAACTTTGGAACCGTTGATGACCGCGTCTTTCGCGGGCGACGCGATCTTCAGGACCGGCCTGGCTGCGTCCTGTTCGCCACGCGCTTTCATCAGGTCCAGGATTTTTTGTGGCCGCGGAATCACCGTCAGTGTTTGCGTTGACGGCGGGCTCACCGTGCTGGTTGCAGTTGTGCTTGCGTTGTCGGAATTACCAGCGGAACACGAAGCAAATAAAAGCGCGAATGTCACAATGGCAAACGACATTGGAAGAAGGGTTTTACTGCGGTCCATGTTGTACCTCCACTGAAGTTACGGAGATGAAACGAAATTATTTTTGGCAAGTGTACTCTGAGAGGCCGTGTAAGCCAACAAAACAGACGGCAGGAGCAGACGGCAGAGGCAGGCGACGAAATACTATGGCCTGGCCCGGAATTAACCTACTACTCCTGCCGACTTCTCCTGCCTACTGCCCCTGCCTACTACTCCTGCCGACTGCCTCTTGATTACGCTCCAGCGCTGCGTACGCCCGTACTTTTTTGCAGACGCTTCTCGACGATGCTCCAATCGATATTGGAGAAAAAGGCCTCAATGTATTTCGGGCGCTCGGCCGGTTTGTAGTCGAGTAGATACGCGTGCTCCCAGACGTCCATCACCAGAACGGGATCGAAGCCTGCGACATTTCCTGTCTCATGGAGTGTAATCCAGTGGTTTGATAACCGTCCGTTCGACGGGTTTTGATAGCAAATGGCCCAGCCTACTCCGCGCATCTTGCCGATGCCGACAAAATCCGCTTTCCAGATTTCGTAACTGCCAAAGCTCGACTCCGCAGCTTTGGCAAACCTGGCTGTGCGATCAGGATCGCCCGTTCCACCTCCGCTCTTGAGGTTGTCGAAGTAGTACTCGTGCAGCACCATGCCGTTGTATTCGAAGCCAAGACGACGTGTCAGCTCAGAGTAGGCCGGCATCTCCTCCTGGTCCACGTTGCCATCCTGGATGAACTTGGTAATCCCTTCGGTCAGTTTGTTGGTCTCTTTGACGTAGCCTTCGTAGAGTTTGAAGTGCATCTCAAGGGTTTCATCCGAAATGCCCTTGAGGCCACTCAGGTTGAATTCTCGCGCTTTATAGGAACCCATTGAACTCATGCTTCACCTCCATTGGTATAAGAGCCCTCGGGAACCGATGGCCGGATCGCGCATCAGTTCGTTGTTCCGAGATGAAGAGACTATTACGCGCGAGTGTGGCGAATGAGTGGAGAGGCTGAGGAATTAGTGTGACGAAAGGGCCGAAGGCAGTTAGGCAGTAAGCAGAAAACTGACGCTCCTGCCTACTGACTGGTGCTTACGACCTACTGTTAGTCGTTATTTCCCGAAGATGACCCAATCGCCGTGTGCCGTGCCCATGAATAGAAGCAACGGAAGCGACAACCAGGCGTTGGTGCGCGAGGCGATAAAGGCCTGGCGTGCCAACTCCGGCGGCGCAGCGGGCCCGGTGCCGGCAGTCGCGGCAAGAATGCGTTTGTTGTTAGGCCAGATTATGCCCCACACGTTGAGCATCATCACGATGCCGTAGGCGCCACCAATGCCGATTGAGTAAGTCTTATTACTGGCAAAGCCCTGTCCGCCGGCCGTAAGCATGGAGTCGAAAAACCTCAAGAGCCCCCAGGAGACAAACGCAACCAGGATGAACATGACGACCGCGAACACGCGTCCATCCTTCGTCAGAGCCGGCACCTTCTTGATGATGCCAAACTCCACGATGAACAATACGATCGGATAGGTCAGCCACGCTAACAGGACCAAGCCAAGGTTGATGTTACCCCCGCCGATAGAATTCGCATTGGCGACGTCGGCCTTAAGGGTGTACATCGAAAAATAAGCAAGTCCCGCAAGGACAGTTACCACAGCACCCCAACGGAAATACCAGAGTGCGCGTCCCAGCAGATCCGGATTCACCTTCTTCTTGGTCTCGGGATCAAGAGCCTTTTGGACGGGCACATTAACCAGATTGAAAAAATAGAGGAGGCCAATCCAAGTGATACCGGCCACGAAGTGGGCCCAGCGCAGGATGATTCGGGTGAGCGCAACGCTATCAGGAGGATGAAACAGATCCTGAAACATAGCCAGACTGACGGGGAGATGAACAGTTGACTCGATTAACATTCGGAACCTCCGGAAGTTGGACAGGCATTCCTGCCTGTCGGTTTGGCCGATCAAGTTTAAGGACAGACGGGAATGTCTCTCCTACGTCGTTGTGGAATTACTCGCGAAGATTACACCTAGATTAAGGCACCATGCAACAACCATCCAGATTGGTGCTTCCGCTCAGTCTGCCGGTACGACGTGCAATGCGATGAGCAGGCCCATGATCAAGAAAACAAGGCCGCCCAAAATAAACCCTGCGCGATCGCCATCGGGAGCGAAAGAAGTTTCCAAACCAAATGCCCACCGGGTGAAGTCTCTGTGAAAACTTGCCAAGCGCTCATTGAATGCAAGTCCCGCTAACCCCACGAGAAAAATGACAACGCCTACGATCGTTTGAAACATGTGATGATCGCGTCGAGCTATTCGTCAAACGGTCGCGGCCCGGCGTCCATCCCCCGGACGCTGGCTTGATTAATAACCCGGACTTTCAGATCGCCATTAACGCGGATCTGGCAGGAGAGTCGCACGTTGTCTGCGAGCTCAGCTTCCATCGCCAAACGATTGCGCTCAAGTTCGCCCATTTCACCGGGGTCGCCTTCGAGAATTTCGACGCGGCAAGTAGTGCAGCGCGCGTTGCCGCCGCAGCGATGAAGAATGTCGATACCGGCATCCTCAAGCACCAGGACCAACTTTTTTCCGTGCGGGGCATCAATGGTCTGTGTGCCAGTTGCAGTTGTCGCTTCAATATTAGGCATTCGATATGACTCCGGAGTCTAAGGGTTTGATTGCCTAATGAATTTGACACAGCTGAGAGACTTGAGCAAGTGAGCCGAAAGAGTGGGGTTAACCCACGTTCCCGACCTCGAGACTGTTACGGCGCCGCTGCCTTTTGCGTTGAGAGCCGTTCAAGGCGGGGTGTGAAGACGAGTTAGATCAGATCTGGGTAAGGAAGGCGGGTTCACACCCGCTCTTCATCGAGGAGCAGCTCCATGAAGGCCGCGTCTGGTACCGGGTTGTTGTAGTACGGTTCGATATTCTTGAACCCCAACGAACGATATATGGCAATCGCCGGATCCATCTTGCCAGGTAGAGTATCGAGTCTTATGACGTGATAGCCGATCTCGCGCGCGGCTTCGATGACTGCCCTGGTCAGATTGCGTCCTAACCCTTGTCCGCGAAACTGGGGACGAACATACAGCCGCTTCATCTCTCCAATGCCCTCGCCAATTCTTCGCAAGGCGACGCAACCAGCCGTCCGATCATTCTCGTCCGCCAAAAACAATCGACCGTTAGGTGGAACGTAATCACCGGGTAGTTCAGCCAGTTCTTTGTCGAAGTTTTGAAAGCAGAGACTTATTCCCAACGACGCCGCATACTCTTCAAACAGCTCGCGAGCCTTGTGAACCTCTTCGTCAGACTGCACTTGTGTCAACTTCATCGTGTCGAGAATGACGTGTGCCCAAAAATACCAACGCGGTACGCGAAAGTGGCTCGATGATCCATGTCAAACCACCGAGCCGAAATCGCGCACCGCGCTTTGCATTTTGCTGGACAGACAGTCTTGTCTGTCGTCTATCCTGGACAGGCAACAATGCCTGTCATACCAATTAGGCCGTAAACGACGTGCCGCAACCGCAACTTCCCGTCGCGTTCGGATTCGTAAACGTGAATCCCGATCCCATCACGCCGGTGACATAATCGATCTGGACGCCGTTCAGATATTGACCGCTAAACATATCGACGAAGAGTTTGACACCCTTTTCATCGAGAACGAAGTCTCCCTGGCGCGAATCCTCTTCAATATTCAGGCTGTACTGGAAACCCGAGCAGCCACCGGGGACGACCCGGACGCGAAGGCCGGCAGTCTCCGGCAGACCTTCTTCGCCAGCCATAAATTTCTTAATCTCGGCAACTGCGCTGTCGGTGACGTGAAGTGTCATCGTTGGGGCAGCAGTTGTGACGCCGGGTGTTCCGGTAGAGGTGGTTTGTGTAGACATTTCTTAAACTAACTCCTTCTTATCAGTTATTGCGTTTAAAAACCTGGTATCCCGGTCTTTGACCTTAGGCCTTTAAAATAATACCAAGAACAAATTCCCAAGTCCAAAGACCATCTTATTGACCTTTACCCAAAACGACAAGTTCAGGCTTCATGGCCTCGATTGACACCTGCCGTGCCACTTCTTCAGCCACGCGCCTAAAAGCCAGCGCCTGCGGAGAGTCAGGATGGCTCACAACGACCGGCACGCCCTTGTCGCCACCCTCGCGAACCTCGAGCCCCAGGGGAACCGTCCCGAGCAGCGGCACATGATACATGTCGGCGAGCCTGGCGCCACCACCTTCGCCAAAGATGTTGTAGCGAGTGCCTGTATCAGGCGCAATGAAGTAGCTCATGTTCTCAATGATCCCAAGAATGGGAATGGCAACTGTTTCAAACATGCGCAGAGCGCGGCGCACATCCGCGACGGCTACGTCCTGAGGTGTCGTCACCAGCACCGCACCCTGAACAGGAACCAATTGCGCAAGTGACAGCTGCACGTCGCCGGTTCCTGGTGGCATGTCCACAATCAGGTAATCCAACTCGCCCCACTTTACGTCCGACAAAAACTGTTTCACCAACCCGTGGAGGATCGGCCCACGCACGATCATCGGTTTGTCGCCTGGTTGCAGGAGCGCCATCGACATCAGCTTGACGCCGTACGCTTCGATAGGAACCAACTTGTTAACGTCGACTTCGGGACGGGCTTCGCTCGCACCCATCATGATGGGAACGTTTGGACCATAAACGTCGATGTCCATAATTCCTACCCGCGCGCCATCTAACGCTAGTGACACCGCGAGGTTCACAGCGACGGTCGACTTGCCGACGCCTCCCTTGCCGGAGGAAACGGCGATGATATTGCGTACGCCCTCAATCGCGATTTTGTCACCGATACCTCTGCCTTTGGGGACTTCGGCATCCATCGTTACCGCAACCGAGGTAACGCCGGGCAAAGCTCCAACGAGGTCGCGGGCAGCACTTTCCATCTCCGCCTTCACCGGGCAGGCGGGGGTGGTCAGCACAATGCGGAAGGAAACAACACCGCCATCAATCTTAAGGTCCTTAATAAAGCCGAGCGTTACGATGTCTTTGTGAAGATCGGGGTCCTTAATTTGGCCCAGCGCGTCAAGTACTAGTTGCTCTGTTAGTTGTGACATAGGATTATGAAATAAGTCCTGAAACGTTCGCTTGAAAGCCTAGCTGATTGGTAATCGTAACGCAAATTGTTAGTTTGTGTGGCATCGATGGCGACAACCTGCGGTTAGTGTGAGGTCTATGTTTCTGTAATCCAGCCTCTCCGGCTACCATGCAAACTAACAGTTTGCGTTACAAAGTCTTAAATCCTCTCAACCACCAAAGCACTATTCTTCGAACCAAACCCAATGCAGTTACAAAGTGCAATCCGGACCTCGGCTTGCCGACCATGATTAGCGACGTAGTCGAGATCACACTGTGGATCAGGTTCGTCGAGATTGATGGTCGGAGGAATGATTCCGGTGTGCATGGCACATAAGGCGGCTGCTAAACCAGCAGCTCCACTAGCGCCCTGCGGGTGCCCAATTTGCGATTTCGTTGCCGACATTGGTGTGGTGATCGCCCGGCCGTTTAAGGCGAGTTTGAGCGCGCTTGTCTCAATGCGATCATTAAGGACTGTAGAAGTGCCGTGCAGGTTTACATAATCGACTTCCTGAGGTCTACGACCCGCGTCTTCAAGGGCAAGCTTCATCGCCCGAGCTGGTTCATCGCCTGACTCCGCCAAGCGCACGCGATGATAGGCATCACACGTTGCGCCGTAGCCGGTGACCTCAGCATAGATTTTCGCGTCGCGCTCCTTCGCGTGCTCCAGCTCTTCAATGACATAAATCCAGGCGCCTTCGCCTAATACGATCCCGGAACGGTCCAGAGAAAACGGGCGGGAGGCGCGTTTGGGTTCATCGTTCCAATCGCTCGTCAGCACAGTCATGAGATTGAAGCCCGCGAGAATTCCAGGTGCGATGGGCGCATCCACGCCCCCGCTTAACATCATGTCATGACGGCCCAAGGCTACATGTTCGGCAGCGTATGCGATGGCGTCTGTTGAACTGGTACAACCGGTGGATACGATGTGAGAAAGACCGCGCAGTCCAAACGCCATGGACAGCTCGCTCGACAAACCTCCGTGTGTTGACGCAGGAATCGTGTAGACGCTCGCTTTATTAGCTGGACCAACGTACCAGTAGGAATATTGCTGTTCTGTAAAAGCGAGTCCCCCGCCACCGGTGCCCAACACCACGCCGACTGCGCGTCGCTGTTCTAAAGAAAATTCTTCTGGCTGAACGTTCGCATCTGCAAGAGCTTCCCTCGCGGCGGCCAGTGCGAGCGGTACTGTTCTGGGAACATGTTTTCGGTCTTTGGGATTGAGTTGTGCCTCCCAGTCGAAGTCGCGGACCTCAGCAGCGATTTTGACCGGCGAGTCGGAGACGTCGAAAGCCTCGATTCTGCGGACGCCGCTTTCCCCTTTGATCAGAGCATTCCAGAATGCCTGGCGCCCGATCCCGATCGGTGTGACGCAGCCCATGCCCGTAATCACCACTCGCCGAGGTCGCTTGAACTGGCTAAGCATATTTAAGTAGTCCAACTCATCGATCTTAAGGGGAAAGGGTTCGAAGCCAGAATAACACCGCGTCTCAAGAATTTGCCAAGTCGCTCTGTACGCCGGGCTACGAAAAGACCCGGCGTAGTTTTCAACGCCGGGTCCGAGAAGGTATTAGTTGAGTTCTACTGGACGACTAACTGCCAGGCTCGACTTTAGTGCCACACTCGTTACAAAACTTGGAGCCAGCCAGCACGGGCGCACCGCATTTTGCGCAGGGCACAGTCTGTGCCGCAACTTCCATTTTGGCGCCGCATTCATTACAGAACTTTGCGTTCGCCAGATTTGCAGCGCCACACTTGGGACACGCAGTTTTCGTCACGGTTGCCGTTTCACTCCGCGCTTCGCTTTGCGATTGATTCATCGCGTTCGACATAGCGCTGGCCATAGCGTTACCAATCGCGAAGCCGGCTCCCAATCCGGCGCCAGTAGCGGCACCGCCGCCGCCTGTGTTTTGGGCGGCGTCGCGCATCGCGTCGGCCGCTTGAAACTGCGCATAGCGTCCGACGTCGCCGATAACCCCCATGGACGTCCGCTTGTCCATCGCAGCCTCAACCTCTGCGGGCAGAGAAATGTTTTCGATTACAAACTTCGTCAAATCCAGGCCAAACGCATTGAAATCATCGGCGAGTTTGCTGCGCGTAAACTTGCCAAGTTCATCGTAGTTAGAGGCGAGGTCAAGCGCGGCAATTTTGGATTCTGCAAGGCCATCACTAAAACCGCTGACCAACGTTCGCTTTAGCTGGCCTTCAATGTCCTCGGTTACGAAGTGGGCGTTTGTGCCGGCAATCTCCTTGATGAAGGCTCGTGGATCGGTAACACGGATTGAGTAAATACCAAAGGCGCGCAGGCGAACCATACCGAAATCTGTGTCACGCATCATGACCGGATTAGATGTTCCCCACTTTAGATCTGTAAACTGCTTGGTGTTAACGAAATAAACCTCCGCTTTGAACGGCGAATTGAAGCCGTGCATCCAGGCGCCCAGTTTGGTAAGGATCGGCGTATTGCCACCATCGATCGTATGAAGGCCGGGGGCAAACAAATCCGCAATCTGTCCCTGATAGACAAAAACTGCCGCTTGGGACTCGCGCACCGTCAGTCTTGCCCCGTTCTTGATCTCCTGACCCTGTACTGGAAAACGATAGACCAGGGTGTTGCCCGAGTCATCGAGCCACTCAATGACTTCAATGAACTGCGAGCGAATTGCGTCAAATATTCCCATGTTATTTCTCCTTTGCGCGGCGAACTGGCTGCCAAACGTTTAATACGGCGCGTTTGTCAAGTATGTTCAACTGACGAAGTCAAAGTCGGAAGCTGAACGAAAGAAATGATTGCATAAAGGAACGCTTCAGGGAAAGAGGTTTTAGATAAATTGCTGACTAGTCGATGTGGACAGTACGTTCCGGGGTGCCTCCGCCATAAAGCTTTAAGATAAGCAATAACGTCAGTCCGCCGGCGATGTCGATGACGCTGTCATAAACAGACGCGGTTCGAGAGGGCACAAAACTTTGATGGAATTCGTCAAGGAAGGCATAAATCACGACGAGCAGCAATCCCAACTGAAACCAATATCGCTGAATAAATTCGTGCGAAGAAGTAATGAAAGCTCGTCGAGCGAAAAAGGCCAGTACGGCATACTCGTTAAAATGTGCAGCTTTACGCGTTAGGAAATGTGCTGTCGCAAGTTGGGCTTCGTTGAGATTTGGAAAAAGCCAGAGAAGTAAGGGGCGAAGAAGTTGAGAGGTATTTGCGGCGGAGAACTCACTGGTTGACGCAAGCGAGATAAATGCTAGCCACAGCAGCAGCGGTCCATAACGCCGAACTCGTTGGCGAGTAGAGTGTGCTTCTTCTCCATTCCAACTGAGAGTTTGCTTCGTCATACAGTCGAAAAGTAACAAAGGGAAGCCGCACCTGCTGCTTCCCCTTCCTGGCGTTGGATCAAGAAGCGGGCGCCTGGGGACAGCCCCGCTGGAGTGCTAGCCCTGCAAACTATTGCGCTGCCGCGCCAGATACGACTTCAATAATCTCATTCGTGATGGCTGCTTGACGGACTCGATTCATGTTGAGCGTAAGCGAATCAATCAGTTCGCGCGCGTTCTTAGAAGCCGAATCCATTGCGGTCATGCGCGCGCCCTGTTCGGAAGCTATCGACTCGAGGAGAGCGCGAAAGATCTGCGTTTCGATCAGGCGAGGAAGCAGTCTAGCGAAGATCTCAGCTGGAGGCTGTTCGTAGATGTAGTCGACAAGAGTCAAAGATTGATCCGCTGTCGCGACAGTGGCAGGGGCTTCTCGAGAGACAGGCAAGAGTTGTTCGGTTACGACGCGCTGCTGAAGTACTGACTTGAATTCATTGTAGATAATGAATGCTTTATCAATCTCTTTGTCTTCAGTGAATCGCTTGATAATATCGCGCGCAATCTCAAGTGCCTCGGAGAATTCAACTCGTCCCTTGCCGGTTACCCCAATGTATTCCCCAGCCAGGCTGGCGCCTCGACGACGAAAGAAATCCCTGCCCTTGCGCCCAACGGCCAAGATCTCAATTTGCTTGCCGGGGTTATCACGAATGAAAGCCTGAGCCGCCTTGATTAGATTTGTGTTAAAGGCGCCGCAGAGGCCTTTATCGGCGGTGATGAGCACGAGGAGATAACGTTCGTCGCCGCGGGCGTCTAGCAAGGGATGGTGAAAGTTTTCATCCGTACGATCGGCAAGTCCGCCCAGAACTTCCATCATCTTATTTGCGAAGGGACGTGCTGTAACCACGCGATCCTGCGCGCGTTTGAGCTTCGCAGCAGAGACCATTTTCATGGCCTTAGTAATTTGCTGAGTATTCTTAACCGACTTAATGCGCCGGCGAATGTCTAAGAGATTGGGCATTGTAGCGAAGATTATGCGCCGGCAGGAGCGGGCTGAAGCCCGGCATCTGCCGACTTAACTGCAGAGCTTGATTCGGCTAAAGAAGCACTGGCTTTCTCGGCCCACATATCTTTGAAGTCGGCCAACACTTGTTTGAGATCCGCTATGATTTCGTCAGTTAAAGTCTTCTTTTCCCGAATGCTTTGCAGTAGACCCGGGTGTGAGTTTTCGACAAACTTCAGCAACTCAGCCTCAAAATTCCTAACGTCTTCAACTGCAATGTCGTCAGCATATCCATTGCTGGCGGCCCAGATTACAAGGACCTGGTTCTCAACGTTCATCGGTTGGTATTGCGGCTGCTTTAGTATCTCAACCAAACGCTGGCCGCGCGCGAGCTGAGCCTGCGTCGCCTTATCCAAATCGGATCCGAATTGTGCGAAGGCTTGCAGTTCTCTAAACTGCGCGAGATCAATGCGAAGCGTTCCCGCAACTTGCTTCATCGCCTTGATTTGGGCGGAGCCGCCGACGCGAGACACGCTGTTACCAACGTTGATAGCCGGACGAATACCACTATTAAAAAGGTCTGCTTCAAGGAATATCTGCCCGTCTGTAATCGAGATAACATTGGTCGGAATGTAAGCCGAAATGTCACCCGCTTGCGTCTCGATGATCGGAAGACTAGTTAACGATCCGCCGCCCTTCAGATCAGACATTTTTGCAGCGCGCTCAAGCAAACGCGAGTGGAGATAGAACACGTCTCCCGGATAAGCCTCGCGACCCGGGGGACGACGAAGCAGTAATGAGATTTCGCGATAAGCCGCGGCCTGTTTTGAGAGATCATCGTAGATTGTCAAAGCATGACGGCCGTTGTCACGGAAAAACTCACCCATTGCGGCGCCTGAGTAAGGAGCCAGGAATTGCATCGCCGCCGGGTCTGAAGCAGTTGCCTTGACGACAATTGTGTATTCCAATGCGCCAAAGTCCTCAAGGGTCTTCACCACTTGCGCGACCGTGGACGCCTTCTGTCCGATTGCGACGTAAATGCAAATTACGTCTTTGCCCTTCTGATTTATTATCGTGTCTACCGCAACCGCCGTTTTTCCGGTCTGTCTATCACCGATGATCAACTCGCGCTGTCCCCGACCAATAGGCACCATCGCGTCTATTGCCTTGAGTCCGGTTTGCAAGGGCTCCTTAACTGGCTGCCGATCGACGACACCGGGAGCAATACGTTCGATAGCGTAATATTCCTCAGTAACGATTGGACCGCGATCGTCGATCGGGTTTCCCAGGGCATCGACTACGCGCCCGACCATTGCATCTCCGACGGGAACCTGCATGATGCGGCCCGTTCGCTTGACCAGATCCCCTTCCTTGATTGCCTGGTACTCCCCAAAGAGTACTGCCCCGACCTTATCTTCCTCGAGATTCAAAGCGAGTCCGCGAACGTCGTGCGGGAATTCCAGGAGCTCGCCAGCCATTACCTTTTCGAGCCCATGGATTTCAGCAATGCCATCCCCAACCTTGATTACCGTCCCGACCTCCATCACCGAAACTCCAGCTTCAAAATTCTCAATCTGCTTACGAATAATTTCGTTAATTTCGTCCGCTCTAATTGGTTCCATCATTTTCCTCTAAACTAGCCCGCGAGCTCCTCACCTAGTCGCTTTAGCTGATTACGCACCGAACCGTCGTAGATAGTTGAGCCGATTCTGGTGACGATTCCACCAAGCAGCGTCTTGTCAATTTCAAAGCTCAAACGGATTCTCTTCCCCGTAATCCCGCCAAGTTTTTCATTTAGAGAAGCCTTAATATCGTCAGACACGGGGCGCGCCGACATTATCTGTGCGCTGATTACACCAGCACGCTCGTCTAAGACCTGTGCCAACTTCGCATTAACGTGAGACAGTTCAGCGAGTCTCTGATTCTTCAGCAATATCCGAAGAAAATTTGCCGTCGTCGCTACTACCCTTGTACGTCCTATCAACTCGTTGAGGAGTCTTCCTTTTTGCTCATAAGGAACCGTAGGGTTAGAGAACGCCTCAAGTAAGGACCCATTCCCTAAGATCATTTTTTCCCACGCGGCGAGCTCCTCTTGAACCGTCGCCTCCTCACCACGCTCAATGATTACGTCTGCCAGGGCCGAAGCATAACGTCTGGCTACAGTTTGTGAACTCAAGCCCGACTCCTCCCCAGCTCTTGTACACTAAGGCTAGTCAACCGCGCGTCGTCTTCCGGCCCTATTTCTCTCTCCAGAATTTCTTCTGCGAGCCGCACGCTTGTCGCGGCAGCGAACCGACGCAGCTCATGTCGTGCTGCTTTGCCCGCGTTCTCTATTTCCCTTTTTGCTTGCTCCCGGCTTTTCGCAATCTCTTCCTCAGTCGCAGCGGTAATTCGCTGCTTCTCGGCGTCTGCTTCCGCCCTAGCTCTTTCTCCCACCGTGGCAACCTCAGCGTCCAGGCTCGCAAAACGTGATTCCACTTCAGCCAGCTTCGCCAGGGCCTGATCCCTCTCTTCGCGCGCCCTCAGCAGCTCGCGCTTGATCCCGTCGCCTCGCGACCGAAGTGCTTCACGAACCGGTCTTCCAAAGCGACGGTGAAGATAGAGTGCAAGAATAATGAATACCAGCAGGTTGACGAACTTCCACAACTCCAAACCCGGGTAGTTCCACCAGGCATTAGAAGCATCCAAGCTGACGCCCGGGAACTCTGATAAGGCGGTGATGCAAAGAAACACAGGAATGCGTCCTAACTCTTGTTCGTTGGTAGGTGGGCTACATCTCGGTGCAGAATCTGGCGGCCGATCTCCAATGCCATTCCCTGGGCATCCCTCTCCAGCCTCGCCTTTATCTCTTCCGTTTCCAACCTAAGCCTTTCCTTTTGCTCACGCTGCCAATGAGCAAGCTCGCCCTTCACGGCCGTTAACCGCCGTTCCCGTTCCCGCGAGACCACCGCCCGCTCCTGCTCCAGAAGTACATAGCCCGCTGCACGAGCTTCGCGCATGCGACGTTCATACTCCTGCAATTTCTTGCTAATGTTGGCTAGGATCGCCCGCACCTCCAAAAAACGTCCTTCTGTTCGCTTATCACGCTCTTCGAGAATACGGTTAATAGGCTTCAACAAACTCACGTTCAGGACGCCTACCATGATCACTATGATGGCCAGATGGAAGAGAAGCGTTCCATCCGGCACCAACTGAATAGCACTTCCCTCTAAAGCCAATAAAAGCAACCTGTTTACTCCCGACGCCTACGACCTCCACAAAAGCGTCGGAGTCTACCATTCGCAAAAAACCCGGTCAAGCCGCACCAACCCGATAAACCGATAACTCGCCCCCATGCCTTCGCGCTTACCCCAAAACTAATCCGTCGGTGCGTTATCGGTCTACCCGATGTATACTGTACAGTGGGCGGCCCGGCCATGGCTGTATAAGATAAAGCCGCTACGCGCTCGTTTGTATGAGCAGGTTATACAGGCGATCTAGATCGCGTTGGTTGTAAAACTCCAATTCTATTTTTCCCGAACCAACGTCCTTAGACTGCACTATGCGCACCTGCGTGCCAAAGTGTCGTCTCAGCTTGCTTTCTGCCGCCCGCACGTTGGCATTTCCCGCTTGGGGCTGTCGGGATGTTTTTCGTGGCCGCCGCCCCGCTTGGCTCATGAGTCGGACCAATCGTTCAGTAGCCCTAACCGAAAGATCCTGGTCAATTATCTTCCGGGCTATTCGGCGCTGGGTGTCAACATCCTCAACACCTAACAGTGTTCTGGCGTGCCCGGTGGATAACCTACTAACTTGAAGGAGCTCCTGCAAATCTCCTGGCAGCCGGAGCAAGCGTAAGTAGTTAGTAATGTAGGACCGATCTCGCCCTACACGTTCCGCGACCACCTCTTGAGTAAGCCCTAAAGTATCTATTAGCTTTTTGTAGGCCCGAGCTTCCTCGATGGGATTCAGATCTTCGCGCTGGATGTTTTCGATTATCGCGATCTCAAGAACTTTCTCGTCCGAAAAGTTTCTCAGTACCGCCGGCACCTTCGTTAGACCCGCTCGCTGGGCGGCGCGCCAGCGCCGTTCGCCTGCGATAAGCTCAAACCTAGCGCCCTTTCGTCGGAGGAGAATGGGCTGCACGACGCCATTGGCAGTTATCGAGCTGGCAAGCTCGTCCAATTTGGTCTCATCGAAAACAGTTCGAGGCTGCAAGGCACTCGGGTCTATGAGGTCTATCGGCACCTCGCTGCTATCTTCCGTCGCGATGGAAACGCCTTCAGCGGAGAGGAGCGCTCCCAGCCCCCGACCCAACGCCTTTCGTGTCATGCGCGATTATCTCCTTAGCTAACTGAAAATACGCTTCCGCTCCTCTGGAATGCACATCGTAAAGAGTAATGGGTTTTCCGTAACTGGGGGCTTCGGCCAAGCGAACATTTCGCGGAATCACGGTTTCAAACACCTGTTGACCATAAAAGTCCCGCAAGTCAGACGCTACGGCGGCTGACAGGTTGGTGCGTTCGTCATACATTGTGAGCAGCAGCCCTTCGATAATAAGGCCCGGATTGTGAAGTCGCCGAATTCTCGCCAAGGTGTCAAATAATTCCGTCACACCCTCGAGAGCATAGTACTCACACTGAATTGGCACCAAAAGGGACGTGGCCGCCGTCAGGGCATTAAGAGTGAGAAGACCCAAAGAAGGCGCACAGTCTATGATGACGTATCGGTAATCCGCTTCGACAGACTCTAATGCTTGACGAAGCCGAAATTCACGCTTCTCCAAGTCGACTAGCTCTACCTCTGCTCCCACCAAGTCTTTGTTTGCGGGTAGTACGTTGAGGTAAGGTATTTCGGTGCTTAGGATCACTTCGGAAACCGGATCCCCCAAAACAACACAATGGTAAACGCTTTTCCGAAAACTTCCCCGTTGAACACCAACTCCTGAGGTCGCGTTGCCCTGAGGATCCGCATCAACGAGCAAAACTGATGCATCCGAGCTAGCAAGCACCGCCGCCAAGTTAACCGCTGTCGTGGTTTTGCCTACACCGCCCTTTTGATTTGCAATAGCGATAGTCTTGGCCATTTAAAGTTGAAAGAGGTTGGCTTAGTTACACTTAGGAGGCCTAACTTAACACATGGGGCGGGTGGGTTACTACCCTACAGTAGTGTGTGACGGTTTTATCGTTCGCAATGTTTCACGTGTCCCCCGTCGCCTGGGAGCGAACGCTGTAGGATCACGAATCCGGGGACACGTGAAACATTGTCAGATTCCTCCGGGCGAATGACTTGCGGCGACATAGAGCGTCGAAAGGGCGGCGGCTGTGAGTCCTGGGATATTCCGGGCCTCACCCAACGTGAGGGGGCGATTGCGTTCTAAACGTTCCACCATCTCATGGGACAGTCCGTTAATGGCCCGAAAATCCAAGTCCGGCGGAATACGCGTCGCCTCATTGTTGTTTAGCCGCCGCAAAACTGCCTGCTGTGCTGTGATATATCCGGCGTAAAGATTGTCCGCTAGTGCCGTCTCCAGATCGCCAATACTTATGCTCCCCCGCGTGTCACCCGGCAACAGCCGCAAAATCATATCAGCGGTGACCTCCGGGCGCCTTGCAAGATCCTCTAAGCTTATTGAATCACCAAATTGCAATCCTACCATCTCTGAAAGAGCCACATACGCGGCCTCGCACTTCCTTAGGCGTGTTCCGCGCAAAGCGGCCTTAATTCTCAAGATGCGCTCTCGGCGGTTGTGAAACCGGTCCCAATCGCTATCCCCGACTAGTCCCAGATTGCGCCCATAACCGCGTAGCCTTTCGTCTGCGTTATCGTATCTCAGACTCAGCCGATACTCCGCTCTGGAGGTGAAGATTCGATACGGTTCATCCACACCCTGCTTAATAAGGTCGTCGACCAGCACGCCAATATAGGACTCGTCACGCCTTAATCGAATCGGTTGACGTCCCTTGACCAAAGCTGCCGCGTTAATGCCTGCCAAAAGCCCCTGGCAGGCTGCCTCTTCATAACCAGTCGTTCCGTTTACTTGGCCAGCATGAAACAACCCAGCGACCCGCCGACACTGCAGGTCCGGACCCAACTCCCTGGGATCAACATAGTCGTATTCAATTGCGTAACCTGGTCGAATGATTCTGACATCCTCCAAGCCTGGAATCATTCTCAGAAGATCCTGTTGCATTCCAGCCGGCAATGATGTCGAAAAACCGTTTAGGTACACTTCATTGGTATCGTGCCCCTCGGGTTCCAGGAAGAGTTGGTGGCGGTCTTTGTCTGCAAATTTCACTACTTTGTCCTCGATTGAAGGACAATACCGAGGGCCTATTCCCTTGATCTGGCCTGAATACAGTGGCGACTCATGCAGATTCCTGCGGATGGCGTCATGTAGACTTCTGGTGGTGTATCCAACGTAGCACTTAATCTGCGGTTGCTCTATCATTTCAGTAGAAAAGGAAAACGGAACGGGCCGTTCGTCCGCGTCCTGACTTTGAAACGCATCCCAGTTAACCGTCCGACCATCCAAGCGGGGCGGTGTCCCAGTCTTCAGCCTGCCGACCGGAAAACCCAACCTCTTCAGCGTTTCGGCTAATTCTATCGACGCCGGTTCACCGGCCCGGCCTGCCGTGTAGGTCCGCCGACCTGTATGAACCAGGCCATTCAAGAATGTACCAGCCGCAATAACTACAGCTGCCGCTCCCATTCGCCGACCGTCCTGCATGACCACGCCGACAACCTTCCCCTTCGACACTAACAAGTCAATAACCATCCCTTGCCGCAAGTGAAGATTTCCTGTGCTCTCCAATGTAGTTCGCATTTCCCTTCGGTAGAGACCGCGGTCCGCCTGGGCGCGAGGCGATTGAACGGCTGGCCCCCTTGAGCGGTTCAATAAGCGAAACTGAATGCCAGTGCGATCTGCCACCCGACCCATAATCCCGCCAAGTGCATCAATCTCCCGCACCAAATGCCCCTTAGCGATCCCACCGATCGCTGGGTTACATGACATCTGTCCAACGAGGTCCAAGTTTAGTGTCACCAATGCGGTCTCCGCCCCGAGCCGCGCCGCCGCAGATGCCGCTTCACAGCCGGCATGGCCGCCGCCAATAACAATCACATCGAAAGCGTCATCGAAAACCATTGTCATTTCCCTATACAGAAGGTGCTAAAGATCTCTGAGAGAATATCCTCAGTTGTCGTTTCTCCAGTAATCTCTCCCAGGAATTTCAGCGCATTGTGTAGCCCCACCAGGACAAGCTCCTCACTCGCTCGAGCCGTTAGTTCTAGAAGCGAGTCCTCGAGTGACCGCTGTGTACGACGCAACAGATCATAGTGTCTGCTGTCCGTAACTAAGAACCCAGTGTCCTCCGAATCGACTGTGCCAAACGGTGCCAGTATAGCAGTGGTCAGATTCTCAAGTCCTTCTGCGGTTAACGCCGATAGATGGACCACATTTGATTGATCGAGAAGTTGATGATCCAAGCCGATGGCCCTGGGGAGATCGCATTTGTTAACAGCCACAAGATGTCTGCCTTTTGTAGCTTGAGATAAAACTGCCAAGTCCTCCGGTAACAGCTCGGTCGACCCGTCGATCACCACTACAAGGAGGTCGGCATCCGCCATCGCCCGGTGAGTACGCTCCACACCAATCTCCTCAATTTTGTCACCGGCCCTGCGAATACCCGCAGTATCCGTTAAGGAGACCGGAACGCCCCGGAGACTTATGGACTCTGTAATGCTGTCTCGCGTCGTCCCTGCAATCTCTGTCACAATCGCGCGTTCCAGTCTCAGTAACCTATTGAACAGACTGGACTTACCGACATTTGGCCGGCCTACGATCGCCACCTTCAATCCTTCGCGCAAGAGGTGCCCGCTCGCGTAGGTACTCGAGAGTTCCTGTATGATCGTCAGCACCTTACTGAGTTGCGTCGCTGTCTCTACCACTTGAATCTTCGGCAGGTCATCTTCAACAAACTCTAGCGCGGACTCTAATCTCACGATTATCTGAATGAGACTTTCCTTTGCAGGCTGCAGAGCGGTGGACAGTTCACCTCTCAGCTGGCGGGCGGCTTGTACGGCCGCGGCATCCGTCTGCGCGTTAATCAAATCACGGATCGCTTCCGCTTGACTAAGATTCATCTTGCCGTTCTTGCAAGCCCGGAGCGTGAACTCTCCAGGACCGGCGAGCCGCGCATCCAACTTCTGGATTAAGTCCAACAGTTGTCTCAGAATCACTGGTGAGCCATGGCAACTTATTTCGACCATGTCTTCACCAGTAAACGAGTGAGGGCCCTGGAAGTAGCCAGCGAGTGCGTAATCAAGCGCCTCACCAGATTCTCTAACTATTTTTTTTAGAACAAATCGATTTGGCTCGGGCGTGAACTGTTCTTCGCCGATGAGAACCCGGAGGATATTGAGGGACTCTGGTCCACTGAGTCTGATCACACCAATCGCGCTGCGACCAGGCGGCGTTGAGATTGCGGCTATAGTATCCATCGCGCTTGGAAACGGCAGGAACGGTAGCGCTCGGGACTCTCGGATTCAATCGGATTCAATTAGCGGATTTTAGCGCAACTCGGAGCTTACGTGCGGATCCATCTCCGACTGATTCCGTATAGAGGTCTTCGCATTTGGCGAGGGTGAGGTGAATAATTCGTCGCTCATTGGAGTTCATCTCGCCAAAAATAAAAGGCGCTCCTGTAGCCCGTACGCGCTCGGCCGCAAGATTGGCCATCGCGCGTAACTCCGCTTCACGAGTCGCGCGAAACCCTTCAACGTCGCAAACGAGTCGCTGGCCTTCCGAGAGCATTCTTCCAAAGGCCTGGGTTACGAGGTGCTGCACCGCCTGCAAGAGTTCCCCACCCTCGGCCTGCAGCAACCCGGCGTCAGGTCCACTCAAATCCAGTAAACACTCGGTCGGGGTCTCGGTAACGGTAACTTTGATATTGAGCCCCACGCCTTGAAATAGCGACTCGAGGAAACTGCCGGCATTAGTACAAGTATCCTGCATGGTTCGTCAAAAACTTTCCCAGTCAACTTTCTATCAGGCGGGAGCGGGCTTACTTGTTCCATTCCTTTTCTTCAAAGACTGCTTGCCCGGTGACTCTGAAGGAGGCGCATCATCACTTTCGGTTTTTGTCCACTTGTTAATCAGAAACTGCTGTGCAAACCCTACGATGTTTCCCACCAACCAATAGAGTAACAGGCCCGAAGGGGCGCTCCAAAGAACGTAAAGCATGAACAATGGCATGCCTACCGCCATCATTCTTCGCTGCAAGGGATCTGCCGATGGCGCTGGAGTGATCAATTGCAAAACGATCATAGTGGCAGCCATCAAGATCGGGAGGATGTGTATGAAATGCGGTTCAGGGGCTGAGAGATCAGGAAGCCAAAGAAAACTCGCCTGGCGAAAATCAAGCGAGATAGTGATGGCCCGGTAAAGAGCAAAGAGAAAAGGCATCTGAATGAGCAGGGGGAGACACCCACCAAGAGGATTGCCTTCCTTCATCAAGCGCAACTGCTCGACCTGCAACTCCTTCAGCCTGGGATCGTTTTGCTTCATCCCCTTGATCTTTTCCTGGAGTTCTTTCATGCGCGGCGCAAGCTTTTGCGCCTTTTTCATTGATTTGGAGGAGCGCCACTTCAATGGAAAAAACAAGGAGTAAATGACAATGGTGAATAAGATAATGGCCACGCCGTAACTACCGGTCAGCTTTTGTAGCCACTTGATCGAGCTAAGAATTGGCACGGCGAGAGGTCGCGACATCCAGCTAAACCAGCCGTAATCGATGAGCCCTTCGAGATCGACGCTATCGCGTCCTAAAGCAGCTCCCAGCTTACCGCTGGCCTCGGTCAGCAGGTAATGATCCTTCGGACCCGTGTAAACGGCCGAGCGCGCGCCATCTGTGGGAATGGGAACCCAAGCCGTTATTAGATATCTCTTTTCGGGCTTTCCATTAGCGGAGTGGTCGTACTGTGTGGTTTGAAGCTCAAGGCCTTCCAGTTTTCTGCCTGGAACCACGACCATTGCAAAATAGGTATCACCAATACCTGCCCAGTCCACCGGTCCCGGAATCACCAGGTGGTCAGGATTATTCTTGTTTTCATTGATCGCGGGCGCCAGGTGACGCTCCACTTTGTCACCTACCGCAGCGACAGCCTCCGGAGCTACCGAGTAAAAGGTGTAATGTTTGACGCCCTGATCACCTATGCTTGGTCCAACTCTAACTCTTGCCTGCGGAACAAACTGATCGCCGCGCTTAATCGTGACTTCCAGCTCAGCGATGTAGCTATTCCCATCCAGCACTAACGTTTTGGCGACATCTAAGCCGGTGGCCGCGTCCTTTAGCAGAAACGTTATTCGTTTCTTCTCGCCTGTTCCCAGCGTCAACTCTGAATCGCCGGTCCCACCATCGATCCCGTCTATCGAATAGTTCGTCGAAATCAAAAGACGGTCTATTGTTGAGTCACCCGTGGTCAATTGGAGTGGGGCCTCGCGCGGTTCCCTCTTCAAACCCTCCTGCGACACCAGCTCGAGGGGCACGTGAGTCTTCTTATCTCCGGCCACCGAGTAAATGTCCTGGCCGCTATCTTTGTTCCTTTTTATGATCCAACTGATTGCTTCGGCGCCGCGGTTATCGAGTTTCGCTTCGTAGAGAGGCGTCTTGATCAAAATGGTGCGGTGCGGCGCTGCATTAGAGGGCTCACCGGGAGAACCCGCGGGAAGCGGAGTAGACGTAACGATAGGCGCGGTCGGCGTGGCCGTCTGTTGTGAAGTAGCTTGGGACGAGGGTGAAGCGGCAGGCTGCTGGGGTGGCTTAACAGGAAGAAGATAGCTCCACAAAAAAAGTATTGCCGTCGAGATCAGGAGCGCGATTACTAGTCTTTTTTGTTGCATTTAGCTTAGCGGCCACGAATAAGCGGTGCGGCCCAGGTCCTCTGTCCGTCTGCTATTTCACAGGATCATAGCCACCTGGATTGAACGGGTGACAACGCAGCAATCTGCGAAGCGCCAGGCCACTTCCTCGCAGGGCGCCATATCGACTAATCGCCTCAGTGGCATATTGCGAACACGTTGGAAAGAATCTGCAAGAAGGTGGAAGAAAGGGTGAAATGACGAGTTTATAGAATCGAAGAAATGCTATTAGTAATAACTTCACGTACCTATTTACCCAACCGTCTGGGTTTACTCTCTTCCCTTACTCTCTTCTCTGGCCACTCTTAAGACCAGGTTCTCAAATTCTTCGACCGCTGCGGACACTTTGAGGGAGGGCAGCCTTCGTTTCGCATTGATTACCCAGTCGTATTTCTGTAGTAAAGCGTATAGCGACGATCTTTTTAAGCGAAACGTTTCCTTTAGCAATCGCTTCGCGCGATTCCTTTGAACAGCATTGCCCAGGGCTTTGCGAGAAGCAGTGACGCCGAATCTGTTGTGGGACAAATTGTTGGGCAGGACAAATGCGGTCATCAATACGCCTTCGTAACGCTTGCCCGTCTGATAAACCTTTTGGAAATCGCTGCTTGCGCGTAGATACGCCGTCATGAACCAAAACATTAATAGTGAGAAGGGGTCAGACGCCGACGGCCTTTTGAGCGCCGTCGCTTAAGAACAAGTCTGCCGGCCTTTGTCGCCATCCTTGCTCGGAACCCATGCGTTTTGGCTCGACGCCGGTTGTTAGGCTGAAAAGTTCGCTTAGACATAGCTGGAATTCTCCCATGAAAAGAAAACCGTAAGACTAGCCGTCACGAAACCTTCTGTCAAGAAAGGGGCTCGGGGCCTGCTTACTAAGATATCGGCAAACGGCTTGCGAAAGATCCTGAAACTGGGGTTCGGGGTCGGGCGACCATTGAACATGGTGAAGGGGAATCAACCGGTCTCTCCTCAGTAATCAACCTGTGGTTTATCGCCCTGTTCTGCACGTTTTAGGGCCGCCAGCAACCCAACGTGTTTTATGTTTCGGCTTTCTTGCCTAAGACAGAAGCTGTGTGTTAGTCTCCGCCCATATTCAACTCACTCCTTGTAAGTGATTGATAAATATAAGCTTAAAGCTTTACTTTAAGAACTGGGGCTTTTCCACAAAGCTGAGGAAAACCCTGTGAATAAGTCTTTTGCGGCTCTAATCTCTGGGCAAGGGTTGGCGGGAAATCGGGCGACACGAGGGGGGTTCTGCTCTCATCCCGCCTGCCCATCTGCGTTTCGAGCCGTCCCTGTTTTGAAATCCAATTGAGTCGGTGATGATGAGTCTGGTGGAAAACAACATCTGGGATCGTGTTCTTCGTGCAATTAAGACGAAACTCCAGGCTGAGAGTTTTGATACGTGGTTCAACCCCATTCGGTTTGAAGGAATTGACAACGCGCGACGTCTTATCCGTCTGCGAGCCCCCAATCAGGTAGTGCGGGATTGGGTCAGGGTTAATTATGCGACCCTGATGGACCAGTCCCTTGGCGAGCTCAGTTTGAGTGGGTATTCGGTTGACTGGGTTCTGCCTGAGGACGTCCCCAAAGCAGCGAGCGTGCAGATTTCCTCTCGAGGCACAATCTCTGCCGAACCTGCAAACCTGACTGCTGCTCCAGTTGACATCGTTCAATCCTTTTCTCAAAGCGCAGGAAGCGCCTTAGCGCCCGCGCGGCGAGTCGTCCTTGATCCCGCGCTCAACTCAAAATACACGTTCGACAGTTTCGTGGTTGGCTCTTGCAATCAGTTTGCGCACGCCGCATCGCTGGCCGTCGCGGAGTCTCCAGGGAAGACCTACAATCCACTTTACTTGTACGGAGGCGTTGGACTGGGCAAGACCCATTTGATGCATGCTTGCGGTCACGCGATAAAGCAGCGCAACCCGCACCTGCAGGTTTCCTATTTATCTTCCGAGCGTTTCATGAATGAACTGATAAATTCTATTCGCTATGACAAGACGCAGGGCTTCAGGGAAAAATATCGCTCGGTTGATGTGCTATTAATCGACGACATTCAGTTTATGGCTGGCAAGGAACGCACTCAGGAGGAGTTTTTCCACACTTTTAATACGCTATATGAGCAACAAAAGCAGATTGTAATTAGCTCTGACTGTCCTCCTCGCGAGATCCCGACTCTCGAAGAAAGGCTACACTCCCGATTCGAGTGGGGACTCATTGCCGATCTCGAGCCTCCTGATTTGGAAACGAAAGTCGCGATTCTTAAGCGCAAGGCGGAAACGATCGGCTTCGCCATTGCGGATGATGTGGCGCTGTTTATCGCCAGCCGTGTAAAGAACAATGTCAGAGAGTTGGAAGGGTCTTTGATCAGGCTGGTGGCAATTTCATCGTTGCGCGGGATTCCTATCTCCAAAGATCTTGCCCGGGATGCAATTCGAAACATTGCAAGCGAAGAGCCGGGGGTTATTACAATCGAGCAGATCCAGAAGGCAGTTGCCGCGGCTTATAAACTAACGGTGGATCAACTGATCTCGAAAAACAATTCTCGGCAGTTCTCTTTTCCTCGTCAGGTCGCCATGTATCTTTGCAAAAGGTTAACAAAACATAGCTATCCGGAGATAGGCCGGGCCTTCGGGGGAAAACACCACACCACCGTTATTCACTCGTTCGAGAAGATCCAATCGCTCTCCGTCGCGGACGCAGGGCTGCAGAGGCTGCTACTCGATCTATCAGAGGGGCTTCAAAAGTAGCTAGAGATTTTCACAGAGATATACCTAGTCGCTTCTTGCAAAAATCTTGAAATACTGCGCTGCCCGGAAGATTCCACAAGCGTTTGGCAGCGAGCCTGTTAGAGAATAGAATGATCGCTACCACGAAAACGTTTTCAACAGGCGGCGAAGTAATTCGGCATTGAATTCCTCCGTCTTATGAACAAGGGTTCACTACCGTTCTAGTTGGTGTTATCAGGTTTTTCCACAAATCAACAGGCCCTACTACTGCTACTAGAAACAGATAAATGTTTGTGTTAGTTAGAAGCAGAAAATAAAGAGGAGTTTATTATGGCTTTGAGTGAAGGTGCCAAGCTTAAGGAGTCGAACATGCAATTCGTTGTCAGCAAGCAAAACCTCCAGAAGGAACTGGGTTTCGTCCAGGGAGTGGTGGAAAAAAAGAACACAATCCCGGTCCTCTCTAACATCCTTATTGAGTCGGTCGGCGAGAATACGATTCGGCTCACCGGTACAGACCTGGATGTAACTATTCGCTGCGACATGGATGCTGAAGACATTTCCACGCCCGGATCCATTTGCGTCCAGGCGAGGAAGCTTTTTGAGATAGCCAGGTTGCTGCCCGACGCGCCGGTAAGTTTTAAGAAGGAAGACAACGACTGGGTCACTGTAACTTGCGATAAGACTCGCTTCAAGATGGTTGGTGTTGCGCGCGATGCTTTTCCCGAGGTGCCCTCCTTCAAATCAGCTCCCACAAAGATTTCAGCCAGCATCATCAAGGCGTTTGTTGATAGGACTATTTTCGCGATCACGCAGGAAGAGTCGCGTTACACGCTCTCCGGGGCTAAGTTTATTTTGGATGACACGGGCGCAAAGATGGTTACGACTGATGGTCATCGGCTGGCTTACGTAGAACGAAAAGGAGTTACCAAAAACGGCAGCAGTGACCCTATCGACACCTTGATTCCGCGGAAAACGCTGGCAGAATTGACAAAACTTACGGCCGGCTATGAAGGTGATATTAGTTTGGGAATGGACGGCAATCACATATTTTTCGAAGTTGGCCCACGACTTTTGATTTCGCGCATGCTCTACGGGCAGTTTCCCAACTACGATATGGTTATGCCAAAGAACAATGACAAATCGGTTCAGTTTGATAGCACGCTGTTGAACTCAGCGATCAGGCGAGTGGCCTTGATGGCCGACGAGCGCTCGCATGCTATCCGTTTTCATCTCGAGCCCAATCAGCTAGTCATTAGCGCCCAGAACGCGGAGGAAGGCGAAGCCCGCGAAACTGTTCAGACCGACTACAACGGTGAGGAAACGGACATTGGTTTCAATGCTCAGTATCTTCAGGACTTCCTGAATGTGATTGGAGATGGCGCCGTGGCCTTTGAATTTAAAGACGGAAACTCTCAAGCCCAGCTCCGACCAGCCGAAGGCGGTGATTATGAGTACAAATACGTAGTAATGCCTATGCGACTCTAGGATAGCCAACCCCGTGTAGTTGTGGTTATGGAAGCGCTCTTCTTGTTTTAGAAGAGCGCTTCTTTTCATTCGAGCTGGAAGCCGAACAGCATAGGTATCTCGAATCGTATGCTAAAATCTCACGATGATCCTCGACGCTATCGAAGTAAACAATTTTAGAAATCTAAGTGGCAAAATCTTTTGGGGACCGGGTCTGAACATAATCCACGGTAACAACGGTCAGGGCAAAACCAACTGGCTCGAAGCTATCCATACTCTCTCCAGAACCAAATCCTTTCGCACACAACGTCTCCAGGAATCGATCCGATTTGGGGAGGATAATGCGTCTATCGCGGGTCAGGTTTCCAGTGGAAACGATCTCCACAGAGACTTGCTCATAACGCTGAAAGAGAACACTAAGTCGATCTGGGTCAACGGCAAGCGAGAACAACTAGCAAGATATCTTGGCCTGCTACAGGTGTTCGCTTTTACCACGGACCAACTGGAAGTCGTGCGGGGGATGCCGGAAGCGAGAAGGCATTTCATTGATCGCGGCATCGCTTCCTTGAGGCCGGTTTACGTGCAGACTGTTTCAGACTACAACAAGGTAATCAAACAGAAGAACCGCATTCTCCAGGACTCCTCCGAGCGTGAGCTTCGTCTGCAGGAAACCGAAAACCTGGTCGCGCCTTGGAATGAACAAGTCGCGACTTTGGGCGCAGAGATTCATAAAGCTCGCATCGACTATACCGAACGACTAAACACTGCCCTCGAGCGAACACTGTTTGAGCCCGCAGAGCTTCAGATTCGCTACTCGTCGTCACTCGAAAGCAAGGGCGACCTGAATGACTACGAAGCCCTTTTGAGAGAACGCTTACAGCTCCGGCTGCAGGCAGAAGTGGCGGCCGGGCGAGCCTTAGTGGGTCCCCACCGAGACGACCTTGGCATTCATTTTGGAGGCCGGGAAATGCGCGTTTACGGCAGTTCCGGACAGCAGCGTAGTGCATTGTTACTATTGGACTTAGCGGCAATTTCAGTGTATAATTCCTGGCATAATGATTATCCTCTTTTCCTGGTCGACGATGTCGACGCGGAGTTGGATGAAAAAAGGATAAGTCGTCTCTTGGAGTATCTTGAAGGCCGCACTCAGACATTCATTACCACGTCGAAAAGAAGCCACGTCGAAGGGTTCCTTTCCAAAGCGAACGTGCATGAGATTGTGCAAGGCGAGACCGTATCAGCCGCAGTGAAGGAAAACTCTTTTTCAGCGGCAGCGACGGTGGTTGAGAGTGTCCAGTAGTTTCACACCAGTGTGACTGAAGCAGAACGAACAGTTAACAAAGATTTATTTTCGAGCTCACGTATATGAAGGAGAACGTATTGGCGACAGCGGGAACAACAGTAACAGGCAAGAAGCACCAGACATACGACTCGTCTTCTATCGCAGTTCTGGAAGGCAGGGAGGCAGTACGCAAGCGGCCCGCAATGTACATCGGATCGACAGGAGAGATCGGCCTGCACCACCTGGTTTACGAGGTGGTGGACAATTCTATCGATGAGGCGCTTGCGGGATATTGCGACACGGTGGAAGTCACAATCCATCTCGACGACTCGATCACTGTAATCGATAACGGTCGCGGGATTCCGGTCGACGAAATGAAGAAAGAGAAAAAGTCGGCCGCGGAAGTGGTAATGACAAAGCTCCACGCCGGCGGGAAGTTTGACTCCAACGCTTACAAAGTTTCCGGCGGGCTGCACGGCGTCGGAGTTTCCGTCGTCAATTTCCTTTCCGAGACGCTACACCTTGAGATTTGGCGCGACTCAAAGACCTACGAACAAGACTATGTGCGAGGGATTGCCGTTGCCCGCCTGGAGCAGACTGGCAAGACCAGGAAACGCGGCACCAAGATCACCTTTAAGCCGGACGCGCAGATTTTTGATCACATAGTTTTCAGTTTCGACAAACTTTCGGAGCGCTTAAGAGAAAAGGCTTTTCTCAATAAGGGCATTCGCATCACGATTAAAGATGAACGCGAAGAACCCGAGCGCTCGCATGAGTTTTACTACAAAGGCGGCATTGCCGAGTTTGTCAAACATCTCAACAAGAACAAGACTACGCTTCATGACAAACCGCTCTACTTTGAGAAGGAAAGCGATGCCCTGTCGATAGAAGTGGCAATTCAATACAACGACGGTTACGACGAGAAGGTCTACTCGTTCGCCAACAACATCAACACAGTGGACGGCGGAACTCACCTCTCGGGTTTTCGCTCCGCGTTTACGAGAACCGTCAATGCTTACGCGCAGTCGTCAGGCCTGGCGAAAAACTTCAAAGGGTCGCTCACCGGAGATGACGTCCGGGAGGGTTTGGTCGCGGTGATCTCCGTGAAGTTGCCGCAGCCTCAGTTTGAAGGCCAGACAAAAGGCAAGCTCAATTCTGATGTGAAGGGCGCGGTCGAGTCTTTTCTCAACGAGCGTTTGACTGAATACCTGGAACAGAACCCCACCGTCGCGCGCAAGATTGTTGGTAAGTCCGTAGATGCAGCGCGGGCCCGTGAAGCGGCTAGAAAAGCCCGCGAAATTGTGCGAAAGGGCGCACTAAGCGGGTCGATGTTGCCCGGAAAGCTCGCCGACTGTCAGGAAAAGGATCCGGCAAATTCAGAAATTTACATTGTTGAGGGCGACTCGGCAGGTGGATCGGCAAAGCAAGGGCGCGACCGTAAGAACCAGGCGATACTGCCGCTGAAGGGTAAAATTCTGAACGTCGAGAAGGCTCGCTTTGACAGAATGCTGGGCCACAGTGAAATCAAAGCGCTGATCACGGCGCTCGGAACCGGAATCGGGAAGGAAGATTTTGACGCGAGCAAACTCCGTTACCACAAAATTATTCTGATGACTGACGCCGACGTCGACGGTTCACATATCAGAACGCTGTTACTAACTTTCTTCTATCGCCAAATGGCGGAGTTGATTGAGAAAGGATATGTGTACATCGCCCAGCCGCCGTTGTTTAAGGTCAAACGAGGCAAGAAGGAAGAGTACATCAAAGACGAAGTAGCAATGATCCGCTACCTGATGAGGATGGCGACCGCTGACATGACGGTAAAGGTCGTCGGGGCTAAAAACGAAATTGAAGGAAAGGAACTGGCTAAATCCCTGGAGAAGATGGTGGATCTAAAAAACTACTCGGAGCGCGCGGCTCGCCGGCTTGGCGGGGATTCTCATTTGCTCGACACACTGCTTGGCGCATTCGCCGGCAGGAAAGGAGTGCTGCGCAAAGAGGGTACAACGCTGCGCACAATTTTCCAGGACCAGGATCTAATGCTCAAAGTCGAGGGAGCCCTGGATGCCGCAGGCTATAAAACAGAACTGACGGAGGACGAGGAGCACGGTCTCTGGAAAATTCAAACCGTTACCAACGCCGGTCTGAACCTGGCTATCGATTGGAACTTTGCCAGCTTCGTTGAATTTCAGAAAGCGGTCGATTTATTTAAGAGTTTGGAAGATACGCTCGCCGCGCCCTTCATCATCGGTGAAAATGGCACGAGTGACGAGATACCTACTCGCGATGCCTTATTGGAGAAAGTGCTGGCCGCGGCCAAGAAGGACTTATCGATCCAGCGTTACAAGGGCCTTGGGGAAATGAACCCGGAGCAACTCTGGGAAACAACGATGGATCCCGCTAAGCGTACTCTGCTGGAGGTTCGAATCGATGACGTGGTCGAAACCGACCAGATGTTTACGGTCTTAATGGGCGACGCAGTGGAGCCGCGGCGCAAATTCATCGAAGACAACGCACTCGACGTCAGAAACCTGGATGTTTAGTTCTACCGCTCGCTAAAACGATCGACCCGGAAGCGCGAAAGCTTTAGAGGTTTACCCGGCGCAATGCCTGCTTTGCGCGCGGCAATCTCCACCTGCTGCGTGGCTGTTTCCACTCCTGTTATATCCGGCAACAACAACCCGCGTAGCTTTCCGGTCTCATCTTCAACAATCACACCGTAAATCTTTGGATCAAGCTCTCCAAAGGTCGTAGGCTCCGGCGCCGCGAGAATATCAACGGAATAGCGCAACTCAGCGAGTTCACCGGCCGAGACTGGGTCGAATCGCGGATCGCGGGTGGCGGCGTTAATTGCGTTGGTGATTAATTCGTCGGCCAGGTTTTGCTTTACAGGTTCAATCGTTCCGATACAGCCGCGTAAATCTCCGGTGTCGGTCTTAATCGATACAAAGCAGGAGGCGCGTGCAGAGAGAAGCGCGGATACTTTCGCGGGCGGGGTGATTTGTTTTCCCGCAAGCACGAAAGCTTCAACGGCCCGACGGGCGAGCGCCGGCAATTCCGCAGCGAGCTCGGTGTCTTCTCCAGCAGCGACAGCGTTTGCTGCATGATGCGTTTGCTCGTCTCTGGTAGCTGCCTTCGTATTCGTCAGCTGTGCTACCAGATAGCCAACTCCAAACGGCGCTTCATAATTCAAAACTTCACAGGCGGGCGGCAGCTCTTCAATAGCGCCCAGCGCAACCAGCATCGAGCGATAGCCACATTCTCCCGCCGTTCGCCGCAGATCATGATCAATGTCAATGATTCGATTCGGAGCGTTGTCCGCGAGTGCATCAATCACCTCTTCATCAAAAACATGAGCCGCCGGATCATAACCAGCTGGCGCTTCGGGTTTCAGACGGTGGCTCAAATCACCACTGGCCACAACCGCAACGGATCGGCCAAGCGTATCGGCTGCCCTTCTAATGCAAGCGCCAAATCTTAAATGGTCTTCATTGGAAAGAAAGCTGTAGCCGAGCGCGACTACGCGACCGCGCCAGCCATTCCGCTCAAGGAAATAAAGCGGTACGGCCGTGCCGTGGTCGAGCATGTAGTCATCGAGTTTCATGACTTCGTAATCGGATGTAGCGGCGGTCCGCGTTATCGCGTTGAGCAGGTCTTCATCCAGTAGAAATTCGATTCGTGCGCTGGGCGCGCGAAAGTTTGCAAAATCTCCGTAGAGTTTGGGTGTGTGATAGGCGACAAAGGCGCGCGCGTCGAGCGGGGCGTGAGGTGAGATGAGCACGACTGTTTCCGCGCCGCTCCGAACAATGCGCCGCGTCAGTTCCGCCATCGCGGCGATAGACTCCCGCACCTCGACAACGGCTCGACCACCGACTTCGGGAACCATTATCGGCGGGTGGGGGGCAATGCCCGAGAAGACTATGGCGCTGCCGTTTCCCATCGGGCCCTCACTTTCCGAAATCCGCGACACCAAAGCGCGTGGAAACGAATAAGCCGCCGCTTTGCTCGAACGCGAGCGAAGAAATCATATAGGGACGACCTATTCAGGGAACGATCCGATTCTATCACTGCGTGCTTTGCAAATGAACGTTGATTGCGGATCGCCGGAAGAGGCCATTATGATGTGTAGCATTCGAATCTTAGTCTGCGAAGGCTGAACCTCAGTTATGAAAGTTTTTGATGTACTCATCGTAGGAGCAGGCCCGGCCGGCTCTTTCGCCGCTGAACAACTGGCGAAAGGTGGGGTACGCGTAGCCTTGTTCGATGGCCGGCCTGAAGGTGAACCGAAAGCCTGCGGTGGCGGTGTGACTGCCAAAGCGCTAAAGGCGTGGCCGCATTTGCTGGGCGCCGTCGGTCGCACGGTTGATGAGTTG
>Ga0137407_10000269_pt1 | contig 37532 bp, 39 predicted proteins | sample CZOMad2_2_16fung_FD_108410 | JGI IMG/M metagenome (GOLD analysis project Ga0137407, IMG submission 108410) | Vadose zone soil fungal communities from Angelo Coast Range Reserve, California, USA - CZOMad2_2_16fungal (Illumina Assembly) | ecosystem: Environmental > Terrestrial > Soil > Vadose... | reverse complement strand
GCGATCTGGTACAAATTCGGGCCCCCTCGACGACCCCCTTTTGAGAAGGAGGGTTCGGATTCTAGACGCTGTCGAGTACCTCAGGATGAGGTGAAAGTGCGGAGACGAGTGCTTATTACGCGCGCCGGGTCCGGCGCCAGCAATAACCTCATCCGAAGCTTAAGAGCTGGGAGTCCTTCAAGCCTGATCGTCGGCTGCCATGATGACCCGTTTGTTCTCAAGCAGTCCCCTGCGAATCCCAATTACCTCATTCCATCCCATGCCTATCCAGAGTTTCTGAATGCCCTGCGTCATGTCATTCAGAAGGAGCGAATCGACCTTCTGATCCCGACTACCGACTCGGATGTAAAGGTTCTCGCCGAACATCGCAACCGAATTCCCTGCCGGCTTTTTCTACCGCGATCGGAGACTATTGAGCTCTGCCAAGACAAGTACGCGCTGGGGGAGCTCTTACGCTCTCGCGGCGTGCCAGCTCCGGCGACATTTCTTGTGACCGATCTGGCCTCCATAGACGATTTGTTCGCTCGGCTTGCCCCACGATCACCGCTCTGGTGCCGAATTCGGAGCGGCAGTGGCTCGATGGGGGCGATACCTGTCAAAAGTCCTGAGCAAGTCCGAGCCTGGATCAAATACTGGGAAGAGATGCGCGGTACTCCCCCCTCGTCTTTCACCGTCTCAGAGTACCTTCCTGGCCGGGATTTCGCGTGTCAAAGTCTCTGGAAGAATGGGCTGCTTATCCTGATTAAGACGACGGAGCGCCTCTCATACTTCGGCGGCGGCAGCGGGCCCAGTGGCGTCTCGTCCATCGGCGCCCTTCACAAGACCGTTCGTGATTCCAGAGTGATGGCGGTAAGCACAAATGCTGTCCGCGCCCTGGACAAAACCGCATCCGGAGCCTTCAGCGTGGACCTTAAAGAGGATAGCGACGGGCAGCCCTGCGTCACCGAGATCAACGTTGGCCGATTCCTCACGGGGACATCTATCTTCGATCTCACCGGACGCTACAACATGGCAGCGACGTACGTCCACCTGGCGCTCGGCGACAGGGTCAAGATCGAGGATGCATACGACGTCGCCGAAGATCATTATATGGTCCGTGATCTCGACACAGCCCCCGGCCTTTTTCATGCCGAAGAACTCTACGACGGCCTCGTAGATGTACGAAGCCGCCGCGGCCGGAAGCAACAATAGAACCGCCGACGGACAAGGAGGAGCGACATGGGTTTCGCACCGCCGCACGACGAGCTCCAGAAAGTAACCGTCCAGATTCTCGGCCCCAAAACCAGAGGCCAAGAGAAACAGTTCAAACAACAGTTTGACAGCTTCAAGCAGGACATGCGGAAGGTGCTATCAAAATACCCCTTAGTGAAGGGCAAGGTCATCCAGGTTACCTATGAAAAGAAGAAGACGGGCCAAGTCTTCAAGTAGTGCGTGTGCATCAGCGGCCTTGGACCAACCGGCACTCGATGACGCGAGTCAGATCGTAGGGGCAATCGAGATCTCAGGGGGCTTGGATCGCCATACTAACGAAGCCCTCCTCGTCGAGATTCAACAGCTCGCGAAGCACCATGGGCTCAATATCAGAAGGCTCGCCGCGGAGAGACTAAAAGGAGGGTCTCACGTGGAAGGCTCCTGATTTGCCGGCCCGGCCTCCGACGGGAAGATCATGCCCATCTCTTGAAACTCGCTCATGGCCGTCGCCATGAGCGCAGCGGCAGCTTCCTGTCTACCGCTTCGCCCGTACAGTGCCGCCAACGAAAGGTTACAGCGGGCGCGGAGCGGCCTCATGCCAAGTTCCTCCGTCAGCGCGATGGCTTCGCGGTAAGAGGTTTCCGCTTTCCCCGGCTCTGGAGGATCGAGCACCGCCGCACCTTCCGCGAGATGGTAGAGAGCATAGGCTTGGTGCCCGCGTTCGCCGTGCTTGCCGGCCAACGCGAGAGCTTGTGAGGCGAGCTGCATGGCCTCGTCGATGAGGCCGGTCAACAGACATGCCTGGCTCAGCGAGCTGAATCTGATCGCCTGGCTCGCCGTTCCCCTCATGGAGGCATGAAGTTCGAGGGCCTCTTTCAACAGAGGTAAACCCTCAGAGGCGCGTCCGGACAGCACATATGCAGATCCCAATCCCTCCCCTAGGAATGGGAATAGGAGACGGATGTTCCACACACGCGCAAGTTTCACCCCCCGCTCAAGTATTGGGATCGCGCGCACGAGATCCCCTTGCCGGAGCAACGCCCGGCCAAGTCCTGCGCAGGCGGATGTGAGGCTTGAGGGATGATCCGCCAGCTCCGCATTGCTCAAGGCCGCCTGGGCCATACCAATAGCCTGGTGAAACTCGCCACGCTCAGCCAGACACAACGCTAGCCAAGTTCGCGAATGAACAGAAGCGATATAGGGCAAGCCGAATCGCTCCCGGCTAAGCTCGCCCTCCAAACAATGGACGTTCTTCGCAAGAAAATCGCCCCCACGCTTGTACTGCCCCAAGTCGAAATGGACATGACCGAGGTAGATATTGGTCGCCACCTCGAGCCCTAAATCGCCGTTCTCTTTAGCGACGGATAGGGCCACCCGACCGGACTCGATCGCCCGGTCGTGTGCGCCAACTTGTCGGAAGTAGTCCGTCAGATAGGCGCAGACGCGACCGAGGCGTGAGCGATCAGCCAACTCCCCCGCCAAGTCTTGGGCCTCACGAAGGTAGTCCAAGATTTTGCTGAACTCCCCGAGCGGCAGCAGTGAGCTCCGAAGATCAAAGCGGATGTCGATCGCCTGCTCGCGTGTGTCACCACTTTCCGGGAGCCGCGTCAGCGCAGTAAGCGCCTGTTCGAACCAAGCAACTGCCTCGCGGTTAGCAGATCGCGCGAAGGCCTTCGCCCCCGCCTGGCGAAGATAGAGCACGGCCTTGTCCCACACCTCGCCATGAAGTGCATGGTGGCCCAGTCGCTCGACGTGTTCGGCCAGACGGTCCCGATAGAGCCGTTCGATAGCCTCCATCACTCGGGCGTGGAGTATCTGACGCCGTTCATGGAGGACGCTCGAAAGTGCGACGTCATGGGTCAGAGCGTGCTTGAATGTGTACTCCGATTCGGGGAGAAGGCTTGTCTCATAGAGGAATTCGGAGGCTTGGAGGTGGTTCAAACCCCGGCGAAGCTCCTCCTCGGGAACGTCTGCTATCGCCTGGAGGACGGCCAGAGGCAGATCCTTACCGATCACCGCCGCAGACTGCAGCAGGCGTTTCTCGTCGGGAGGGAGTCTGTCGATCCGAGCAGTCAGCACCGCTTGAACGGTAGGGGCGACATCGATATTCGTCACACTCTTTGTCAGCCGAAACGCTCCGCGCTCGCCCGTCAGCAAATGTGTCTCTACGAGCGTGCGAATGCTCTCTTCGAGAAAGAGCGGATTCCCCTCGGTACGCTCGATGAGAAGACGCCGGAAGGTATCCAGACTCGAGTCCTCTCCGAGAATCGTCTGCAAGAGCTCCTCAGCGTACTCTGGCGGCAATGGGTCGACCCGAAGCTGGGAATAGTAGGTTTTGCTGCCCCATGACTGATGGTACTCCGGCCGATAGTTCACGATGAGGAGGATCCGTGCTGCGGGAATTCTCTCGACCAGGCTGTCAAGGAAGGCCTGCGTCTCGGTGTCGATCCACTGCAGATCCTCGAAGACCAGCAGGAGCGGCTGAACTTGGCTCTCCCTCAACACAAGCCGCAGACAGGCGTCCAATGTGCGGTGCCGACGCTGAGCCGGGTCGAGGGCCTGCCATGCCGGATCCTCGATTGGTATGTCCAAGAGTGTCAAGAGAGGCGGAAGTAGCGGCTCCAGGGTCTTGTCCAACGTGAGAAGCTTCCCGGTCAGTTTCTCCCGAATCTTTCGCCAGTCATCCCGGTCCTCGATCTGAAGATAGGCCTTCAGAAGGTCGATGACGGGACGATAAGCGGCCGTCCGTCCATAGGACACAGATCCGCTTTCGAGCTGAAACCAGCCAGTTGTTAGCTGAGAATGGGTGAACTCCCAGACCAAGCGGGACTTCCCGACACCTGGCTCGCCTACCAGAGCGACGACCTCCCCACGGCCGGCCCCCGCCCGCTGCAGGGCGCGAGCCAAGGCCCGGAGCTCTGACTCGCGGCCAACGAAACGGGTAAGCCCACGCGCCGCGACCACCTGCATGCGCGTCCGCGCAAGTGAAGCTCCAACCAGTTCGAAGACTTCCACCGGGGCCGACAACCCTTTGATGGGAACGGGCCCCATCGCCTTGACTTCAATAGACCCTGCCGCCAAATGAAGCGTGTCGGCGGTCAGCCGAATGCTTCCCGGGATCGCCAGCTGTTCCATCCGCGCCGCCAAGTGTGTCGTTTGCCCAATGGCAGAGTAGTCCATGTGGAGGTCATTGCCGATCGTCCGTACCACTACTTCACCAGAGTTGAGACCGATCCGGGCATGCACCTCGATGCCGTGCGACCGCCGAACCTGCCCAGTGTAATGGCGGATGGCCGACTGCATCATGAGCGCGGCGTAACAAGCGCGGGTCGCATGATCTTCATGAGCGAGAGGGGCGCCAAAGAGAGCCATGATTCCGTCGCCCATCACCTGGTTCACCGTGCCCTCGTACCGATGCACCGATTCCATCATAAGTTCCAACACGGGATCGATGAGCCTGCGAGCCTCCTCAGGGTCGCGATCAACGATCATCTCCATGGAGCTCTTCAGATCGGCGAAGAGCACCGTGACCTGCTTGCGTTCGCCTTCAATAGCGTTCCTGGAGGTAAGGATTCTGTCCGCGAGGTGCTTTGGGGTGTAACTCCCAGGAGATGGGTGGCTGCTTGAATCGGTCAGCACTGCGCCGCAGGCGTGGCAGAACCTCTGGCCTGACCCCACGGGATTCCGGCAGGTCGGACACGTGAGTCCAAAATGGGTGCCGCAGTCCCCACAGAATCGCGCGCCTTCAGGGCTCGGAGATTGGCACTGCGGGCATTTCATTCCGGCGGCTCCAAGGGGGGATTTAAACGATAAAGCAATGTGCGTAGGTTAGTCGGCCGAGCAAGTACAGTCAAGCACGCCTGCTATCAGGCCTGATGACGACCGGCGCCTTCAACGCTGCATCGTGACACGGAGGTCTCATCTCTATCATTGTGACCCGATCGGACGTGCACCAACCGGAGGAGATTGACCCAACCCGGGAACGCTGGTCCTGCACGAAGAACTCGCGAGTCACGGCATTGGGGACTCGCGCCGTCCACCCAACGAAGAAGGCCAAGGGCAAGAAGAAACAGAAGTGACACGCGGAGGATATTCTGCTCCCTCTCGCGCTTCCTTCTTCTGTTGGGCCATGACCTCCTCCCAGACCTTCCGCGCGATGGTCTGATCCTCAGGTCTGAGACCCGTCCCTCGCATGACTACTCCCTCGCCGCCTGGCCACCTGGCCGCGTCTTCGTCATCAGGTCAAGGAACGGGGGCGCTCGGTTCCCCGTGAAGAACCGGAAATGAGCTACACGTAACAGCTATTGATTACGGAACCGCTGCCATCCCACCAAGCTGACCATGCCGAGGCCGAGGAGCAGCCACGTCGCCGGCTCGGGAATGCTGTTCCCGGTCAGTGAGAATGTGGCGTTGAACGTCGGAGCTGTCGCCGGCGTAGGCCCGACGATGTCGGCGCCAACTCGAAGCCAATCCGGGTCCAAGAACGTGTCGCGGGTCCATGACTGCAAGTCCGTGGAGCCCGCGGGGAACGGCGTGCCGGGCGGGACGATCGGCCGCGGCGCCGATAGCCACAAGAACTCCCCCCCTGCCGTGGTGATCTCGACTTGCGGCACGAAGAAATAGTGATCGGGCGGGAGTGAAAAAGGGGTGGTGAAAGTCACGTCGAACTCCACCTCTTCACCGGTTGTCGACCCGTTGCCGCCCGTCGTTTGATTTGGGATTGGATGGATGCCGCCGGGCAAAACCGAATTGAGCGCGCTGAAGGTGTTGGCCAGGACCTTGGTACTGAAGATGAGATTGCCGGGGGAAGGTGCCGTGTCGCGGTCGACAGACTCCACGTCCGATGGCGAATTGACTCGCGTCGGAACCTTCAACGTGGAGAAAGTAGGCGGTCCGCTGGTCCGGCCAACATCCGAGTCAGCGGGAAACACCCGGTAGATCTCGACGCGGACCTCGCCGATGTTGGCGGGTGTCGTGCCGCCGGTCAGCAGACCAGTGAACGTCGCGCTGGTGATCGAGGTGGGGCCAGTGAGGACGAAGTCGTCGGCCGATTCGATCTCGAACTTGCCCGCACTCTCCGGACGTGACGCGGTCGCCATTTTCCCGTCCGGATCTCCGGTGCTGAAGAAGAATGGTGTCGCCGTCACCGGAGCTGTCAAGAAGAGAAAGGCAAGGACAGCTACCAAGAAAGAGATGGCCCGTGTCATGTTCATACCTCCAGTCCCATCGGTCGCGGCTTATGGCATGTCTCGAGATGTCCCGGTGGCCCTCTCTCGGCCCCGAGCGGTGGGCGAGCCCATGGGGAGCGCGCTTCACGACCGGGATACTTCACTACCCGCGAGGCATGCCGTGGCGGGATGAAGCGGTGCTCGATCGTGACGCGCACCCAGGGCGAAGGCCGTCAGATGATCGGAGGAGAGCGGAGCCGGAAGCCGAGCAGAAACGCGTCGGGGACGACCGAAGCAGAGCCACTCAAAACGGGCCCAAAGCCGAGACATGAAGGATCGGCGGTTACCGGCGGTAGTTCGCAGACCGCCGCAGTGTCGGTGAGCAAGCCTATGACATCGTCATAGTCGGCGTTGTCATAAATTCCCGGAAGCCAGATCGGATCGGGGGGGCTCGCGTGCGCGAGGAGCGGGAGCGTCCCACAGGAGGCAAGCAGGACAAGCACGAAGCAACGCCTCCAACCGAGGTATCCTCGGGCGGGATCACCCCGCTCGACAAGACGCGCGAAATATTGCCCAGCTACCCTTCCACGCACGCGGCCTCCCGTAGAGCTAAACAGAGCCGGACCTACGGGAATCTAGTCCTCACACTAGGTCGTGTCAAGCATGGGCATCGACTCAAAACTTCGGGGGCCGAGTATCGGTTGGAGAGGCGCTGAGCGAGCACGGTGGTGAGGAGGGCCTGCACGGCGAAAGGATCGGGCACGGCCCGGGCGCCCCCTAGCTGGAGGGCGTGAGGAGATCGGCCTTCGTGGCGGGCACTGAATACGTCGCGTCCGGGTGCTTCGGCAGCGCCTCTTCCCAAGCAAGGTAGCGTGCACGCATCGCGGCGAGGCGCTTCGGTTCGCGCTTGGAGAAGTTCGCGCGCTCCCGCTGATCCTTCGCGAGGTTGAACAGGAAGTCGTTGCCCTCGATGGACAGGTACTTCCAGTCGCCGGCGCGCAACGCCTTCTGGTTGCGGAAGAGCATCTTCCAGTAGAGCTCGCGTTCGAAGGTCTTCGATGGGTTCTTCAGCACGGAAAGCAGGCTGACGCCGTCCAGCGGATAGTGCGGGTGCGGCTTCACGCCCGCGGCATCGAGGAACGTTGCCACCCAGTCCATGGTGATGACGACCTGGTCGGTGACGCCGCCCGACGTCACCTTCGCGGGCCAGCGCACGATGTAGGGCACACGGATGCCGCCTTCCAGCAGATCCATCTTCTTGCCGACCAGTGGCCAGGTGTCGGAGAAGCGCTCGCCGCCGTTGTCACTGGTGAACACGACCAACGTGTCGCGGTCCGCCTTCGCCGCCTTCAGCGCCTTGAGGATGCGGACAAGATTTTGAAAGGCGCGAAGCCCGCCGATTTGCCCGTCGAGCAGCCGACCAAGTTTGAACTGGTGATCAACCTCAAGACTGCCAAGGCGCTCGGCCTGACGATCCCGCCGTCGCTATTGGGGCGGGCGGATGAAGTGATCCAGTAGTCATGGACCGACGCACGTTCCTCACTGGCACGGGTGCGGTGGTCCTCGCCGCGCCGCTCGTTGCCGAGGCGCAGCAGGCGGCAATCTCCTCCCGCATAGGCGTTCTATCCCCTGGCATCCCTGGGCCCTCCCCCTTGCTCAACGCGTTCCAGCAAGGACTCCGGGAACTCGGCCATGTTGAGGGGCAAAACATTCGCCTGGAGTATCGATTCGCTGAAACAAGGCTCGAACGGCTTTTCAGCCTCGCCACCGAGCTGGTCGATCTCAAAGTCGATGTCATCTTTGCGATCAATAGCACGGCCGCGAAGGCTGCCGTGAAGGCCACCAAGACAATCCCCATCGTCTTTACCTGGGTTGCCGACCCTCTTAGTCTCGTCTCGAATCTCGCGCGGCCGGGCGGGAACGTTACGGGGCTGACCAGCATTACGACCGAGCTTAGCGGTAAACGTGTGGAACTGCTCAAGGATGTTCTCCCCGGCATTTCCCGACTAGCCGTCCTATGGAATCCGGCCAATCCAGTGGCCACAGGCGCCTTCAGAGAGATGGAAGGAGCAAGCGCACGCCTCGGTGTTCAGGTTTACCCTATGGGCGTGCGCGCTTCCAGCGAGTTCCAAGACTCGTTCAAGGCGGCCGCCCATGCACGTGCGAGCGCGCTCTACGTGATCGAAGAGGGGACACTGCTTCCACACCGAGCGCGCATCCTAAGTTTGGCGGCACAGCATCGGTTGCCAGCGGCGTCCCAATACAGCGAGTTTGCGCAGGCGGGGGGCTTGCTGAGCTACGGACCGAACCTCTCCGATTTGTTCCGGCGCGCCGCCATTTATGTCGACAAGATCCTGAAGGGCGCCAAGCCCGGTGATCTCCCGATCGAGCAACCGACGAAGTTCGAGCTGGTGATCAACCTCAAGACCGCCAAGGCACTCGGCCTCACGATCCCGCCGTCGCTGCTGGGGCGGGCGGATGAGGTCATCCAGTAGTGGATAGACGCACGTTCCTCGCAGGCACGGGTGCGGTGCTCCTCGCCGCGCCGCTCGCCGCCGAGGGGCAGCAGGCGAAGAGACTCCCGCGGCTCTGCTTCCTGACATTCGATCCAGGTACGACGCAGTCGAACAGGTTCACTCCATTCTTTCAGCGCCTCCGTGACCTGGGCTACGTGGATGGGCAGACCATGACCATCGACTACCTCTCCGCGGAGGGCCGTGGCGAGCGGTTTCCGGCCTTCGCCGCCGAATGCGTGAGCTCGAAGGCCGACATCATCGTCGTCACCACGACACCGGCTGCTCACGCCGCGAAGAACGCGACTGGCACGATCCCGATCGTCATGCATATGCTCGGCGACCCGGTGGCGACCGGACTCGTCGCGAGCCTCGCCCGACCTGGAGAAAACGTCACCGGAGTCACGATCATGGCTTCCGGGCTTTCGGCCAAGCGTCTCGAGTTGCTGAAGCAGGCGGTGCCAAGACTCTCGCGAGCCCTCGTGCTCTCGTATCTCGTCGACCCCATTGCCGCGCCCCAGGTGAAGGAACTGGAGACTGCGGCTCGTTCCTTGGGCGTGAAGCTACTGATTCAAGACATCCGAACCGGCGATGACCTTCCAGCGGCGTTCGACGCTGGAGCCAGGTGGCACGCCGACGGGCTCCTGACGACGGCGGAGAGCATCCTCGTCGTTCAGCGCAAACGAATCGTCGAACTCGCGAGCCAACACCGGTTGCCGGCGCTGTACCCCTACAGGGTGGTGGTCGACTCCGGTGGCCTGATGGCCTGGTCATCAACCTCAAGACGGCTAGGGCGCTCGGCCTGACGATTCCGCCGTCGCTGCTGGGGCGGGCGGATGAGGTCATCCAGTAAAGCGATGTAAAGCGGTGGGAAGTACGAAGGACCTAAAGACCGGGCGGTCGTGCCTCTTATGTCGACGGCTCGTAGCCCGACTGAGTGACTCGTAGATTTCTGAACAAAAACTCTGAGAAGGTAGCCGCCAGAGCGAGAGGACCAACATCCCCCCGATGGGGGTCGTCCCTGCTCTGGGAGGCACCTTGGATCGGATCGGCGCACACCACTCCGCCCCGTCATCGTCTCTCGTACTCGATCCCATCAGCGGGGCAAGTCCTCAGAAACACGGACGAGTGAGTCAGCGAGAGACCGGTCGCTTCAGAGGCAGGAGCTACGTGGTGCTACATTTGCGACGACCTTCGAGTGGGACACCCAAGTTCCCCCCTGCGGACCGGTGGGCGTGTCCACAAGCGGGTGAATCCACGGAAAAATCGGGGATCCAGTCTGCCATAACACCTTAGCGGTTATCTTGAATCCCGACAGGCTAGTTCGTCTGCTCCCTCCACTGCCCCGACCTCACCAGGACAAATGGCCAGCCCCATGCTTCGTCCACATGACGTCAGCCCGGTGCCTTACCTTCGCCGCTTCGGCATGCCGTCCAGCGGCTCGCAGAGCAAGCCAATGCCGCACGTGAATCCACGCCAGGTAAGGGTGGTCCCGTCCAAGGCGCTTCTCGCCTTCCTTGAGCGCGGCTCGATAACAGCGTGCAGCGCCAGCGTGCTGATTCCGCCGCTCCAGTGTCCACGCCTTTCTCGTCAGGCGTTCTACCTTGATTGGCGGCGAGAAAAACAGGACGTCTTGCTGCTCCTTGCAGAGCGGTCCACACTCGACCCCCGCCTGGCTGTGAGCAACGTGATACATCCGTATAAGATGTGCGAGGTTGACGTTCCGTATGAAACGATTCCCCTTGCGGACCCGTGGGTTCCGTCGGAGTCGCTGCGCGACCAACAGGATCGGCTCGCCCGAACGCCCCAGAAATCCAAACGGAAGTAGGAGTTCGGCAAGCAGGCGTCGTTTGATCCGGCTCACTCCGCGGATCTGTCTGAGATACCAATTGAGAATCCAAAGGCACGTATACGAACGATCGCTATGCCAACGCGGCCCTGCCGCTCTCCACTCAGTGCTGGTTTCCTCAAATGCGCTGCTGTCGCGCGATCGAATTGATAACAGACGGGACTTGGCGCGTCGCAGCTCTTCCTCTGCTGCCTTCCAGGTCTGTCCTCCGCTTTGTTGCACATAGCGAAACCAAAACCCCTCGCTGGTTAGCAACCGGTCGATTCTTTTGATCAACGAGTCACGTTCCTCGATGGAACCCGGCGGCGCCACCTGACGCCATCGGTAGTTCGCAAGAACGAACAGTACAAATTGGTCATCGCTACCCCTCCGACGAAGCTCCACCAGCGTCGGGCGTACCTCTTCTAAACAGGCATCCCACTCGGGCACCCATGAGGGGTCCTTCTTCCCGAGGCTTTCCCGCACGTACCGCTCAAACGGAGACATTTCGCCCGTCAAAATCTTCCTCCAAGCGTCGTCTCGAGGACCATCCCGCCAATCGATAATTTAGACCAGGAGGCTGATCTAAGAGATGGCAATTGGAGGTGAGCTCTGAGTAAGCGCGAACTCCTCGCCTATCTGGCGCGAGCCGGTGACGCCGATGCCTACGAGGCCGCCTACGCGCTGGCCGTGCCCTATCCGACGGCGGCTATGGCCTTGCTCAGGGCAATGCGAGCCGGGTTAGCAACCCGCGACTATGACTCGGAGACCGGGACCTTCCGCTATGCGCTCTCTACTCGAGGAACCGAGCGCCTAACCTACCTCAACACCCTCGACTAACCCCCAAAGGACAAAAAGACGATGGCACCTGCACCACGGAGAGGAAAGCGGAGGTCCCCACCGCCAACAGTCCGGAATCCCCATGCAGACTTCACGGCCGAGACGCCGATGAGCCTGCCATGCCAGCCCAGCTGGGAAGATCAAGTTTTCTTGCAATGTTCCCGCTGCGGAGCGCCACGGGATCCTATGAAGGGCGACGGCGCCGTCAGCTTCTGCTCGCACTGCCAGCCCGGGCAAGACGGCAAGATTCCGTCCTCAGTGTTCTACCTCACCCCGAAAGGCGAAGCTCGCCGCGCCTTCCTCAAGGCTAGCGAGCGAGCACTGACGGAATAGCGCGATGCCCCGTTCGCCACGCGTGAGAACAGGAGACGGAAGTGCGAATCCATCGCCCCCTCGGCGAGCTTGGCTGTCTCAGATTAAGGAAGATGCGGTTCGCCAGCTCCCGCCCGGCGCCCCCTCTGCCGTCAGAGCCAAGCTCCGATCAGATATGGAACATGCCCTCCGGCACCATGGGCCGGATGATCCCGCACTCGAGCTACAGGACATTCTGTCTACCCTCGTCGCCGAGGCCTGCGAACAGTTGGAACAGGCAAAGTACGAGGCGCAGCGTGCCGAACGGAAGCGACGGCTGTTGGCCTTCGCCAAGTCGACGCTCACCGACGCCATCAACGAGTGTCCGGCCTATCTCGTCGGAGCCTTCGCCAGTGAGAAGCGGACCCACCTGACGCGCGCGGTGTGGGCGGATCTCCGACCGGTCCTGGGGAAGGCGCTTTCCGGGGCGGAAGCCGAAGATGAAGTCCGACAGCGTGTCGAAGAGCATGTCGCCCAGTGGCGGCGTGAGCAGGATCGCTGGTGGCGCCCGCGCGCTCCGTCCACTGCTCGAGTACTCAAAGGGATCCGAACCGCTAAAGCCATTGTCGATACGGTGAACAGTACGCCGGAGCTTCGTCAACTAGCCGATACCGCCATTCAAGCCGTGCAGATCAAGCTGCGTCAGCGTCGCGAGGCGAAGGGCCCCCCCTCGTCGCCGTCATGAAAAACCATGACGTAGGCCTGCTGACCATCGACGAGGCGGCGGCCTTGCTCAGTGTCCCGAAGAGCTGGCTCTACGAGCGAACTCGAACGAACTCGGTGCCGCACATCAAACTCGGCAAATACCTCCGATTCGATCAGCAAGAATTTCTTGCGTGGGCACGACAGTTCCGGCGCGACGGCCACGGGCGCCCTGGTCGTCCGGCCGCTGCGGTCCGGGGCGGTCGCAGCCAGGCCGCCTTTGGGTTGAAAGCCCACAGGTCATGACGGCCAACTGCGCGCTTTCGCTAAGGTCACCGCGCGTTGGGCTGCCTCCTGCTCCCAATTTGCTCCCGTCCGCGGTCACCGGGCCGTTGACAGGGTCCCCGCTTTCCGCTATGGCTGCTGTCCGTGATGTACGTCGTACCCCGCGAGATCAGAGGGTGCCGGCATGGCCTCCCAGAGAAAGGAGGCTGTGAAGTGGGAGCCATCCGGAAACGGGGGAAGAACTACATCATCACGTTCTATGACGCGACCGGAAAGAGGCGGTGGGAGACGGTCGGGCCCAATCTGCACGAGGCCCGACAGGTACTCGACAAGCGGATGTGGGAGCGACGCAACGGCAAGTCGAGGGTGACGCGGGACACACTGACGGTAGCCGAGTTCGTCAAGAAGTGGCAGGAGGATTACCTGACCGTCCAGCAGCAGCTCGGCCGCCTGAAGCCATCGACGATCATTTCGTATCAGTGCAACCTTGCCGGCCACATCGCGCCCTTCTTTGGGGCCATGTCGCTGGGCGACGTCACCCTCACCCAGGTCCAGGAGTTCATCAAGGCGCTACTCGGCAAGGGCTTGTCGCCCAAGACGATCGGCAACGTGATCGCGATCCTGAAGGAGATGTTCAAGCACGCGGTCCAGTGGGGACATCTTGATACCAACCCGGCGCAGTACGTCGAGCGACCGCGGGGTGAGGACAAGGAGATGGACGTCTTCACCCCGGAGGAGATCCGCCGGTTGATCGATGCCCAAGAGGAGCCGTTGCGGACGTTGTTGCTGACGGCGGCCCTCACCGGGATGCGGCAAGGTGAGCTCTTTGGGCTCCTGTGGGAGGACATCGACTTCGCGGCACACGTGATTCACGTCCGCCGGGCGCTTTGGCGGGGCAGGCTCGGCACGCCGAAGTCCAGGCGTTCCCGCCGGGCGATCGACGTGCCGGCGACGCTTGAGGCAGCCCTCCACCGGCTGTCAGCCACACGACGCAGTGAGTTTGTTTTCTGTAGCGAGCGGGGCACGCCCATTGATGCGGATAATTTCCGTCACCGGGAGTTTCCGCAGGCGCTCCGGCGCGCTGGCCTCCGCCGGGTGCGCTTCCACGACCTCCGCCACACCTACACCAGTCTCCTGATCGCCCACGGCGCCCACCCGAAGTACATCCAGGCGCAGCTGGGGCATGCCTCGATTCAGACCACGCTCGATCGCTACGGCCACCTCATGCCCCAGTTGCATCAGGCGGAGGCACAGAAGCTCGACCAGCTAGTTTTTGGCAACCAGGTGACGACGCCGGCCCGGCGGCTCACAGCGATACGAGTCGGACGGCCGCTACGTGGGAGCAAAATGGGAGAAGTCGCCGCCTCAGCGGGAAATCATGGGAGCAAAATGGGAGCAGAAAACACGAAAGGGTTAGCGACGTAATCGCTAACCCTTCGTTTTACTTGGTTGCGGGGGTCGGATTTGAACCGACGACCTTTGGGTTATGAGGGGAGCAGCTGACGCGCCTCCTGCCGTAACGCACCAAGAACTCTCAACTTCACGAGGCGGCTCTCATGGTCCCCGTACGCCCCTGTGGGGCGCTCTTCTCGGAGAACTGTCGGAGAGCCCTTTCCCGAGATCATGAAGCGCCCGACGACGGGGCGACGGCCAGTCGAGCGACGGTCAGCGTCTTCGGTAGCGCGCGGACGTACGCACTTTGCCGCTGCATCGCCGTGCGCAGGTCGGCGTCGTTCACGATGTTGTAGCGGTCCAGGATGCTGCGCGTCCGGTGCCCGGACACTTCCATCGCCACGCGCTCGGGCACGCCGGCGCGGACCAGATTCCGCACGGCCGTCCGCCGCAGGTCGTGAAACAAGCGCCCTGAGACACCGGCCGCCGTGCAGGCGCGCTTCCACGCTTTGCGGAAGTCCACGATGGGACTCCCTTGACGGTGAAAGACGAGTTCGGCGACCCGGCACGTCCCGGCTGGCCCGGGCACGAGGCGAGCCTGCCACCGCCGCTCCATGAGCGCGGCGAGCTCGCCCTCGATCGCCAAGGCGCGGCCGCGGCGGTTCTTGGAGTGCTCGGGTCGGAGTCGGATCATGCCGCCATCGCGGTCCACGTCCGCCCAGCTGAGCGTCAGGATCTCGCCCCGGCGCCAGCCTGTCACGTAGCCGAAGCGCACGACGTCCTGCAAGTGGGTCGGCAAGTGCGTCACGACCGGCTCGTACTCCCCTGCCTCAAAGAACCCCTGGCGGGCGTTCTCTTCCCGGAGCCGGCGGATCTCGGGCACGCGGATTAGTTTTCCGCGACGAAGTCCGAGGCGAAGAGACTGGCCGAGGAGCTGCGTCTCCCGGTTCACGGTCGCGGCGGCGGCCCCCTCGCCGAGCCGGCGCTCCACGTAGGTGTCCACGGCCTCGGCGGAGAGTTCGGCCGCGCGCCACGAGGCGAACGCGCGGAGGATCGTGCGGGGCGGCTCGCCCTCTTTCGCGGGGAGGCGCAGATGCGCCCGGACCTGGGTCAGCGAGCGCACGCCGCGGAGCTCGTAGTCAGCCACCAGCGCTGTCACGAGCTCGGCCACAGTCACTCGCGCCTCGAGCGGGGAGACGAATGGCCGAAGTCCCTGGCGATCAGCCGCGAGGCCGTCGAGCAGTTCACGATGGAAACGCTTCGCGGCTTTGAGATCGGCGCTGCCGGTGGACTGCCGCACTTCCTTGCCGTGCGCGCTGTACACGGAGTACCAGTTCGCCACGCCTTCGTAGCGGATCAGGCAGCCTTGGCCGCGGCTTCCGTATCGGACGCGTTCCTTGACCTTCATCACGGGCCCCTTTCCGGCGCTCACGGTGCGCTCGGCGATCATGCGGAGCAGATAGCTTTGGTACGCATGAGAATACGTCTGCCAACTATAGTTGTCAATCTGAAAGTCGTGTCAAGCGAGCCGTGCGGCCACGCTCCGCCCGCGCGCGAGGCTCGGCGGGGGCAGCGAGATACTCGTCCAGTCCTAAGCTCGAGAATCGAAGCTGGCGACCTAGCCGGCGTGTGAACGGCAGCCGGTCGGCGCGACGATAGAGCCAGTCCGGCGACACGCCCAGCCGTGGCGCGGCCTGGGCCACGGTCAGCAAGCTGTCTCCGGCGTCCGGGCCGAACGTCACGGCCAGCGCTCGAGCAAGCACCATGGTTTGAAGGCTCAGGAGCTCGGGCAGCAGGGAACGCGCAGTCGCCGGGGAGAGCGCGGCGGCCTGCTCTGGCTTCTCGAGCAGGAGGGCGAGCTGGCGGATGGCGGAGGCCATCACGTCAGCCCGATGCCGGCGAGCAGCGCCATTACATGACCACGCCGACGAAGATGCCAACGCCGGCCACGGCCAGGATTTGAAACGCCAGCGACGCCGAGGTGCCGCCCCCCGGCGCGGGATTGGTGATCGTCACGCTGGCAAAGCCTGCGTTCGCCAAGTCGACCGCCGTGATGAGCGCCGTGAGGGTCATCGCATTGACATAGGTGGTCGGGCGGGGTGTCCCGTTCCAGTTCGCGATCGAGCCGGGGACGAAGTTCGTGCCCGTGAGCGTCAGCGTGAAGGCGGCTCCCCCGGCGAGCGTCGAAGGGGGCGCCAGCGACACGAGGCTGGGCGCGGGGTTGAGGACGTTGAAGGTCAGCGAATTGTCCGAGAGCACCCCGCCCGGATTGGTGACGGTCACGGAATTGGCGCCGGCCGTGGCAATGTCCGCCGCCGCAATGACGCACGTGAGCTGGGTCGCATTGACGAAGGTGGTAGTGCGCGTCGCGCCGTTCCAGTTGATGACGGCGCCTGCAGTGAACGGCTGGGTCGGGCTACCGAACACCGTGAGGGTGAACGCGCCCGAGCCCGCGTTGGCGGAGGCGGGTACGAGGGCGGTCAGGTGCGGCGGGCCGACGCCGATAAGGACGGAGCCGGTGGCAGTCGTCCCGTCCGACAAGGTCGCGAAGAGCGTGAGCGTGTCGCCGGGCAGAAAGTCGATCCCGGTCACGGGGTCGGGAAAGTTCGCGCCGAAGACGATGAACTGGCCGTTGTTCGGGAGCGTAAAGTTGACGGCCATGGTGCTGAGGTTGTTGAGGTAGGGCCCGCCCACCGTCAGCGCCGCCCCGAGGACAGAGAAGAGGACACCATTGAGGGTGTCCCAGGTGCCATGCACGGACGGATTGTCAGCGTTCCGGCTCTCCATGCGGAGCGCCGTGATGGTCCGGCTCAGGCCGTCACTCGTCGTCAGGGTGGCCGCCACCACGCCATCGAGGGCGCCATCCGGGGCGAGCGCTGAGGCGCCCTGCCCGACCCGATCCGCGGAGAGGCCGTTGAAGCCTATCGAGAGGCTCGCGGTGGGCGGCGGCGGCGGCGGAGGCGCGGACCCCGTCCCGGCAAACTGGTAGGCGCCGATGTCCCACGGGGTCGCGCTGGGCCGCACGTTGCCGTCGAGATCCACGCTCGTGCTGAGGATCGCCCCGGCCGCGCGGACCGGCGAGGTTGCCTTGAGGCGATAGTTGCCGCCGCCGACGAAGAGCGGATCGGCGTTGAGGGGAGAGGTATCGAAGGCCGGCGGCGCGCCATTGCCGAACCAGAGACTCTTGCTCCATTGCGCAGAGTTGGCGCCGATGGCCTCGGATTGTCCCGCGATGTAGGGCTGCCCGTTCGTCTGATAGACGAGGAGGCCGTGGACGTCGGGGGTCCAGAGCGAGGTGTTCTTGATGAGCAGCGCCCCGCTAGCACTGCCGCTCAGTGCCGCCCCATTGTCGACGAGCGTGTCCCCCCAGATATGCAGAATCGTCCCGGCCTTGGGGAAGCTGCCATCGGGAAAGACCGTGCTGCCGAGGCCAAACACCCACCCCATGTTGATCCAGATACCAGCCGCCGACTGGCCAGTGTCGCCGCTCAGGTTCTTCCCGGCGCGCACGATGAGGTTGGCGATGTCCCAGTTCTCGCCGACCACGCCCGCGCCCCAGAGGATGCCATCCGACTGCTGATCGACAATCACATTGCGCGCGACGTAGTGCCCAGTGATCGGATTCGGGTTCGGGGGTTGCCCGTTGAAGATGTTGATCGCACGCCACGCGTTGTTGCCATGGAAGTAGTTGCCGATCACGCGCCGCGACTGACCAAAGCCCTCAAGATAGGGCGAGGCGTTGTTGCGGACACCCGCGAGATATAGCGTGTGGTAGTTCTGATCGGTCGGGTCCCCACCACAATTGGTGAACTCGTTGCACAGGACATCAAAGGCGACACTATCCACCGCCGACGCGGTGCCGATGGCGCCTTGCTTGCCGGACTGGAGGGGGGCCTGGACCAAGCATCCAGAGACGCGGGCAAAGCTGGCAAGGTCGATGGCTTGCCCCGGATCCCCGGCCCCGAAGATCCTCATCCGGCTGTACACCATGTAGTGGCCCGTGGCGGAGTGCGCGAGCGTGAAGGCCGGGTGGGTCGCATCGCCGGCCTGCACGACGGCACCGGGATAGGCGACAAGGGCAATATACGTGCTCACGGGGGGCGTGCCGTTCGGACCACTGTTGAGCCCCGGGGCGCAACCAAGCTCACTAACACCATCACGAACGTAAGTAGTGTCTCCCGAAATCATCGTGTCGAGAGCGTTCTGTATGGTTGCCCATGGGGTGGTAAATCGGCCAGCGGCGCCGTTGTTCCCTCCGGGCGCCACGAAGTAAATCTGGCCAGGCTGCACGGTGAAGGCCGAGCCGACCGAGGCCACGCCATTGACCGTGACGACGATCTGGCCGAGCCCATCCGCCGCCGTGTGTGGTACCTGGAAGGTGATCTGCTCGTACTTCCGGTATTGGTTGTAGAGCGTGGCGGGACAGCGCGGCGGGAGACACTGGCCGTAGTCATAGACGAGGGCCGCGGCGCCGTTGACCACCACGGTAAAGGTGTCCTCAGGTGTCAAGCCCCCAAAGAAGCCGTAGGCCGTGACCAACGCGCCGTCCACGTTGATCGTCTGCCCCTTGGACGTGTCGGAGTTGCCTGTTTTGGGGCCCGCGATGATGTCGGAGCACTCGATGTAGGGGGTCGTTCTGATGCGGGCAAAGACGCAGACCCCCGCCTCGTTCACGTCGTTCACGGTGCCGAAGGCGTCCGGCCCTGGCAGATACGCCAGACGCTCGCCGATGCCCCCGGGCGCACTCTGCCCGTAGGCCATGCTGCTCGTAGGCGTGATGCCGGCGGTTGGCGTGAACGTGGTGATGGCCGCGGCGGGACTGCCGCCCACGAAGAGCGGCGGATTGATCAGGTAAACCGTCTTCCCGCCCGCCCAGAAGAGATACTCATCGGCTACAGGATCAACCACCGCGCCCGGCATATTGATGACGGGCAGGCCGATGGTGCCCGGGGCGATGGCGACGAGAGGCGGTGAGGACGGGTTGGCCCCGATGTTCCAGTACCAGTAGAGATTGGGGAAGGACGCGCCGCCGCCGACGGAAAAACTCCGCGCCCCGAACCACAGGAGGAGATCGCGGACGGGATCGTAGAGTAGCCGGCCGGGATTGTTCGCGTCCATGATGCCCTGATCGGCGAGCAGCCGCATACGACTGCCGGCCGGGGCCGTGGGCGTATAGGCGTGCACGAACTGGCCATTGTAGATGTACATCCGCCCGCGGTTGCTGTCCCAGGCCATGGCGGTGTTGTTCGCAAAATAGGCGCCGAACCCCGGAATCAGCGCCCCGGTCAGGCGATCCGCAAACGACGACGTCCACCGGCGCGTGACGCGGCTGTACTCGATGGGCCAATCCGCCGTCGGACCGTCGAACCAGCTATCGAATCCTCCGAAACGGAGGAAGCGATCCACGGTGGGCATGTATCCGAAGCCATCGCCCATGTGGCCCGAGTTGATGAAGACCCGCGTCCCGGCGCCGGGATCGACGTCCGCATACACATCGTAGAAGTGGCCCGGATCCAGGAGCGCCTGCGCCCCGCCAGCCGGGCCGAGCCCGATGACGTCCACGCCGTTCACCCACCCCGCAGTATTCCCAGGAGCGACGAGGCGCGTCAGGGGTTGTTGGGGCCGTTGGCCGGCGGCAAAGTCCGCGTTCCACTTGGCGCGCTGGTACTCCAGCTCGTTGACCTCGAAGGAACTGGAGGCTCCGTGGCCCCCGGTGCCGATCTAAAAAAAAGACGCCATGCACCGGGTCCCACGCGCCGCCGGAGCCGAACGTGTTGTAGATCGCGGCATCCCCGCCCGAACTGGCGAGCCAGTCCTTGAGCCGCACGCCTACGGGGATCGTCGCGCCCAGGTGGTCTTTGCCGACGCCAGCGATCTCCGAGCCGGTGCCGACCCACTGCGCGGCCAGTGTGGTGAGGATGGCCCCGGCGTCTGTGGATTGCCGCCGACTCCAGGCTCCGCGCGTGGGATTCGGGGGCAGCGGCATCTATCGTCCCGCCACGCGCCGCTGGAAGTCCGAGAAGCTCTCGGCCCACCGGCCGCGGATGCGCGTGCCTTCCTTCAGATCGAGCCAGAGCTCAAACGGTCGACAGACGCCTGCGGTCACGCGCGCCCTCCCACAAAAGCTGCGCTCAGCAGATCACTCGCCTCCCCCTTCGTCAGCCCGGGACGCGAAGGGATCCCGCACCGTTCGAGCGCGACGATCTGCCTCGGCGTCGCCAGCGCCGCTCGCCATGGCGCAGCGGGGTCGACGAGAGCTCCCGCCCCCACGTTGCGTGCGTAGTCCTCGGCCGTCCCCTGCGCGTAGTCCAGCGGCAAACGATCCCCGAGAAGCTTGATGCCCTCGCGGCTCCTCACGACGGCGCGCCAGCTGGCGCCCACTGGGAGGAGCACCAGGGTTCCGGCGGTGCCGAGCGACAGCGCGAACCGTCCACCGGCACGGACCCAATGCAGGGAGCGCTTCGCGAAGAGGTCCACGGCCTGCGCCACGAGGTGCCCGCTGGCCGCACGTCCGTCGGCCTGGGCCTCCTGCTCCGAGATCGCCGCGACCGCTCCGCGCTTCCGCAACGCCCGAGCGGGCACGTTGAGCACCTTGTCTAGCGTCACGAGGTCGTGTCGATCGGTCGCGCCAACCAGGTCCACGATGAGACAGTCGTCCTTCACCGGGACCTTCCGGCTGCCGCGCCCGATCATCTGGACGTAGAGCACACGGGACTTTGTCGGGCGCGCGACGATGATGCAATCGATGAGCGGTTCGTCGAAGCCTTCGGTCAAAACGGCGCAGTTGGCGATCACACGCACCGGCCCGCGGCGAAAGGCCGCCAGGATCTCGCGGCGCTCGTCGAGCGGCGTCCCGGCGTCGATGGTCGCGGCCGGCACGCCAGCCTCGGCGAAGGCATCAGCCATCGCGTAGGCGACCTTCACGGTCGGCGTGAACACGAGCGCGCGGCGGTCGCTGGCATGTTGCTGATACGCTCGGACGGCGTGCTCCGGGGCATCGGCGTCCAACAACATCGCCTCTGTCTCCGCTTCGATGAAGTCCCCCGCCCGGGTGTGGAGCTGCTCGTAGTCCGCGCGGGCGAGGCGCACCTGCACGGCGCGGAGGTCGGACAGGTAGCCAGCCGCGATCATGTCGCGAAGCTGGCGGCGGTAGACCACCTCGAAGCCCTCGAGCGGGATCCCGTCGGCGCGCTCCGGCGTCGCGCTCACCCCCAGCACCAGCGGGGGCAGGTCCACCGACTCCACACGCGCGAGCACGCGCTGGTAGGTGTCGGCCGCCGCATGATGGCATTCGTCTATCACTACGGTGCGGAAGCCGAGCGGGAGCCGGTCCAGGCGCGAGGTCCGGGACAAGGTCTGGACGCTCGCGACCACTACCGCAGCGTCCACCTCGTCCCGCTCCGCCTTTACGACGCCGGCCGCGAGCCCCACCACCGCGAGTTTGTCGAGGGCCTGCGTCAGCAGTTCGTCCCGATGCACCAGAACGAGCGCGCGGCCACCCCGCCGGCGAATCAGTTCCGCGAAGACGACCGTCTTCCCTGTGCCGGTCGGCAACGCCAGCACTTGGCGACGGACACCGCCGGCCTCGGCCCTTTCGATGGCCGCCAGCGCCTCGAGCTGGTAGTCGCGGAGGGCGACATTGCCTTGGCTCATGCTGGCGATCCCGCAGACTCGGGAATCACCGCAGAATCGCTCCGAGGATCTGAAAATTGCGGCAAAGGCGGCGCGAGGCTGGCCTGCCTGGACATTTGGTTCACCCCCCTACGGGGGGATGTCCAACCTGTCCAAGCAGCGCGCCTTTGCCATGGCTGGACAGCCTTGGACACGCCTAGACATTCGCTCAATGTCCAAGCAGCAAGTGCGCGTGGCGTCGGTCGAATCGCCCCTAGCAGCGATTCTGCTTGGACACGGGAAATTCTCGGAGTGTCCAACGGATTCCGCTTGGACATCTGCTTGGACACGCTATTTCGCGACTGCATAGAGATCCTTGCCCTTGGGGGCAGCGCCACAGACCGTCACAAGCTTTGCCTCGAGGAGTCGCTTGAGGCCACGGCGGATGGTCTTGTCGCTCTGCTTGCGGAGCATCGTGAGGGTCAGCACGGACACGCCCGCGAGCCCCACCATGGCCTCCGTTTTCGGAGCCATCTCGACCGCCTGGAGGAGCACATCGTCGGCGGAGGTGTCCTCGGCCTGATCCTCGGCGGTGAGCCTGACCAGGGTGGGCGCGTGCTTCGGACCTTCCGCGTACCAGGCCAGCTTGAAGCTCGGCACCGGTGGGCCGTCCTTGACTTGGACGTCGACGCGGCAGCCGCTCTGCTTGCGGCCGAGGGGCTCGAAGAAGAGGGAGCACTCGCCCCAGGCGCCGAGCACGAAGCTCCCGCCCATCTCCTGGGAGCCGCGCGCGACGCGAAAGCCCTGGCTCTTCCTGTAGTGATGCAGGACCCGGAAGATCACACCGTGGCGCCGGCGGAGCTGGTCGAGGGTGGACAGAATGGCGCCGGCCTCGGCCGCCTTGTTGAGGTCTTTCTGGGTCAGCTTGCGGAGGACGTCGAGGTAGACGACGGCGGGCCGGAATGCCGTGCAGGTGGCATCGAGCCGCTCGATCCACTTCTGCTCATCGAGCGTGAAGCCGCTCCAAACCTCGATCTTGAACCAATCGTCGAGTTCGTCCCGGAAGAAGCCGTCGTCGGGATTCAGGCCGCGGCCGCGGAGGAGAGCGGCCAGGCGCACGTGGGCACGGCGAGGCGGATCCTCTTCTTCGATGAAGAGCACGCGGTGGCGGGCGGGGACTCTGAAGCGCCCGGCGACTGGCTGGCCGAGCGACATCGCGAGCGCTTCCTCGAGCGCAAAGTAGGTCTTGCCGAGTTTCTCCTCGCCGGCGATCCAGCCATTGCCGTCCGAGGTGAGCAGGCCCTCGACGAGCGGGACCGCATCCTCGAAGGCGCGGGACAGGAAGACGCCGAGTCCTTCCCCGAGGACCTCAGCGCTGGGGCTTGTCGCGGCGCGCCGGGTGAGAACGCTGAGCTGCCCCGAAACGCCGGCGAGGAGGTCTGCGGGCGGGACACCATTTTCGTAAGCGCGCGCGACCAAGTCCGTGCCCAGCCGGATGATGTCGCGGAGCCCGGCCTTTTCGCGGAGAAGCCGGAGGTAGTCCGAAAGCCCGGTGAGGGCGCAGCCTTCCTCGGTGAGGAGGGCCAAGTACGCGGGTCCGCCAATCTCATCGAGCGCGCCTGCCCGGCGCAGGGCCTCACTGATCGTGATCAGGTCCACCGTGCCCTGGGCTTTGACGAGGGTGTCGACGGCTGCGTAGAGGCGCCGGTGCTTCTCGAGGTAGAAATCCTCGGCGAGCAGACCAGCGACGACAGCGGCCGGGGCGCGCGGGTCCACCAGACACACGCCGAGCACCGCACGCTCGGCGTCGGCCGCGTGCGGCGGGATCCTGTTGGTGAGCAGATCGCTGAAGGTGGCTGTCAGTTCGGCCTCGTGCGGATGAGAAGGGCACGGTCGGCCAGTCGCTCCGGGAGTTGCTCACCCCGATTGCGGCGCTGAGGACCCTTGCGCGTCAGGTTCGAATCTGCGAGACTGCCCACCATTCGCTCCTCAACGCGCTGGGGATTGCCCGGAAAGCGCCCCAGCGCGTTTCTACCTTCAGATCGTTTCTCTCTTGGCGCCGCCCGTCGTGTCACTGAGGGCCCAAGGGCCGATCGCACCGACGCCGCGCACGACCCGCTCGCGGAGCAGGCGCGCGACGTCATCAGCGTCAAAGAGGCGGACCCCACGCGCGGTGCGCGCAGCGGGCGGCAATTCTCCCGCGTCGGCGAGCTGCCGGACCCGATCGGTACTCACGCCAAGCCTTCGAGCGACGTCGATCGATTCGAAAAACACTTTCATGCGAAGATTTTGCAATCCCGATCGTGGACTGTCGACGCAGACTGGTCCTGCGGGGAGCGAAAAGAGCGAGGGAAGGAACGTCCGATCTGTTCGCTAGTTACCGGCTACGGTGCAGCCCAAGGGGGTGTCGCAGGAAGGCAGGAAGGTGACGGTTTCGGTGCGCTAAGCAGTGGCCTTGACAGCTTACGCTCCAAGGGATCGGCGGATGCCGCTGCACGACGCGCGCGAGATTCCAAAGGCTGTGAGCGAACCAGTGGCGAACCTCCTTGTCGTTGGCGCACACGCGGGAGCCAAGAACCAGGCGACGCCCATCGAGCCGACATCGCCCCGCGGCCGCACGCAGCCTTAGATCCTCGAGCGCCTTCCCTTGGAACTCTGCCGACAGGCCCCGGAGGTGACACGCTTGCCTGTTGTAGTGCCGCATCACCTCGCTGATACTTCGACGGTCGCGATCGAGCTCATCCGCGATCTTTTCGATCGTGAGCCCACCGACCGCCCGCGCCTCCCAGATCGCTTGGTCGAATGCAATCGTCTGCAGCAGCTTGCGCGCGTCATGGGCCCCGCTCCCTCGCACGCGGCGGCCGAGAATCGCACGATCCTCACGGCCGAGCCGATACCGCGCTGCCTGCACTTCGCGGTCGCTCGCCCACTGTGGGCCGGCGAGCATGCGGTAGCGTAGAGCGTCGGTGACATCAGCACCCCCCAGCCGGGCCGCTGGACGACGGCGGATGGCCTCTCTCCACGCCTCGCGCTCGCGGGCGCGCAGATTCTTTGGCACGGCGACCTCTTCGGGGCCAACCTCAGGGAACTTCCAGTAGTTGAAGCGGCTGAGGAGGCGAGGAAGCTGGCGAACTCGCAACATGTCACTCACTCCCGCAGAAGCACCCGAGGGAAAACCCCGGCCAGGCCGTCGGGAACGGCTTTTCGGGAGCGACCCTAGGCCGGAGCTGATGCCCCATCCTAGCAGGCGGTGCGCGTAGGCGGACGCCGGTGGTGAGCGCCGCCCAGGGCATGGTGGTCTCTCGAAGTCGGCCGGGCTAGAGAGGGTTACTTAAGGCGCGGGTCATCCGACGCCACGCACCGGCTATAGGTCAGCCCGATCATGTACATGCGCGAGTTCGCGTACCACTTGGCGCCGTACTCGGTCGCTCGGTCCGCCTTTGCCTGGACTCCCTTGAACACGTCGAGAGCGATGCGCCCCTGCTCACGTTTCGCGGCTTCACAGGCCTGCGCCGAATCATACGCACCCAGGTGCTGCCACGAGGACAGCGGCGCGTTGGTTCCAAGCCAAGAGGGATATGTCTCCTCGCGCTCATCGTACGGGCCCACCTGCGGGGCCGCGAGAAGGTACCAGCCGCTTCCCGCCAGAGCGAGCCCGGGCCACGCTGCAATCACCCCAAGGATCAGGACCAGCAGGAACTTCACGTCTCGCCCCTGATCATTGTTTGTGGTCAATCGGCAGCCGTGACGGGCAACGCCTTTCGCCGGCCGGGTGGGCGCTCTACTTGGTGACGACGTAGCCTTCGGCCTCGCGCGCCTTCACGCAGGCATCACGGGCTTCCTTGGTCGCTATCCTGCCCCAGAGCTGACCGGGGGCCCAGGCGGAGTAGCCCTCGCACGTGACCGTCTGGCCAGTCTGAGGATTCTGGAGGCGGACGTCCGGCGTCAGCGCACACCCTGTCGAGAGCGTCAGGACGAGGCTTATCGACCACCAGCGGGGGATCATGGTTCGGCACCTGGGTGATCTAACGCACGTCGACCGGCGAAGGGTCGCGGCGCGGTATCGGATGGTCTGAGCTGGTGGAACGCCCGGAGCATCCGCGCAATGAGCGGGCTGAATTTCATCAGGCGCCCAAGGGCCGGCACCTGGTCCGGCTCGAGGCCGTAAAGGATGCTGGTCGAGAGCTTCGCCCCGGTCCATTCGGCGAGGCCGCGCGTCTCGATCCACGCGGCCAAGCTGTCGTCCGCGATCATCCACCGTTGCCGCCGGTAGCGAGGCCCGTTCGGGAAGCCTCGAAACCAGGTTTGCTTGCCGCCGTGCAGTTGGCCGCTCCGCACGGCTCGGCGGATGGTGTGGCGCGAGAGCTGGAGGAGCTCAGCCACCTCGTCGACGGTCCAGAATCGCCCCGTGCGGCGGGTGGATAGGCTGCGGCGTGACGGGGGCGCCGGCGCGAGGGGCGTGGTGCTCGCTCTGGGGTCTCCTGCGCGGGCGGATCGGCGAGCGACGCACGTCGTGGTGACGGCCAGCCCTGCCGTGCCCCCGCCAGTCTGGTGCTCGCTCATCTCACAATGACCATCATGTTCTTGGCGGCCATCATGGCACGATCGCCTTCTGGAGATGGACCGCTCGCGCAGACTGGTCATAGGGGCATAGGCGCGAGGCCTCCACTTCGAGCCGGCTCGGATCGGGCGACCACCCGCCGAACGAACACACGGCCCGGCAATGGATTCCCCAGAACGTCAGCGTTGGCTGTGGGCTCGCTGGGCTAGCCGATTCGTCCATCAGCTCTCCTCCCTGTCGGACAGTGGGCGCCACGAGGCCTCGATCGTGAACCGCGCGCGGGCCACAGTGCCGCTCCTAGGGCCTTAGCGTCCTCGCCCCCATGCGAACGCCTGTCCACCCCCCGAGATCTCTCGCGGCGCGGGCGGCGAGGCCCTTATTCGGGGGCTTCGGATTCACGTCCGCCACGCCTTGCAGGGCCGGAGGTCCACCCGAGCCAGAATTTTTTGGAATATCCACGGGGATGATCAGCCTTTCTCTTTGAGGGCTCGGGAAAATCAGGGTCGGGCGGCACCCGCGGCTCGCCGGGCTCCGGGGGAGCCGAGGGACGGCGGTGGCCGCCCCGTTCCTGCCGTGGCGATCTGGTCTCCCCCGCCGTCACTCCTGCAGGGCCTGCGGCGGTGGTGTGACGTCCAGCGGCGCCGAGCGGTCCGCATGCCAGAGCTCGAGGAAGCTTCGGAGCCGATCGCTCATGTCATGCTCCACCGCTTCGCCTGACTTGAGCCCGACCGTGCTCAAGCGCCGCTGGGCCAGGTCTGTCATGAGCCGTAACGGCTTGCCGTAGGCCTCCACCTCATCCGGCGCCAAGCCGTGGGTGACCCCGGCCAGCAGTATCATGTCGACGGGCGCAAGGAGTTCGGCCAGCCCACGCGCCCGCTCCACGGGCCCGGTGCGGTCGGCGACGGCCTCGATGAGATCGGCGGGAAGGTCGGGGTCGACGGCCTGGAGCCTCGCCTGCGCCTTCTTCCACGCCTGCAGCATCCAGTCAGAGCGAAGCGCGGGCGTTCGGCGAGGCTTGACCGGCTTGAGCGGCGGTGACGACGACGGCGTGTCCTTGTCCATGCCCCGCACGATACAGCCCTAAGGGGGTCCGCACGTCCACCTTCGATACCCTCGAAGTGATCGGAGAGGTTCCGGAGAGCGTCCGGTAAGTGCGTGGAACGACGGCGCCAGCGCGAGCGCGTTGGGTAAGTAGCCCAGCGGGCCGTCCTTCAAGAGCGCCGAATGGGCACCGGCGAGGAACTCCTCGGCCGTCACGGGGTGGCCGCGAGGAAGCTGAGATCAGTTGCCACCCCCTAACTCCTCGCGGAACTGTCGCATGATGGCGTCGAGTTCAGCGTCCGCCGCTTGGATCTCTGGATCGAGAGCCGTCAAAATGGCCACATCGGCTTCGACGGTTCGCAGGGCCTGCTGGATATCCTCGGCATCACACACATTCGTTTCGACGAGGACGTTCGTGATCGCCTTGATATGCATCGCCAGTCGCCGTTCGACATCCAGGGCGTCGTTCTTCGCCAGGGTCCTGAGGGACTCCACGACGACGAGTAGGATCCCTTGCTGCTCCGGCGTGAATGGGCTCATCAGCTTCCTCCGGTTCATGAGGCGCCATCGTGGCTCCTTCTGATTATCGCCGTCACGTCGCCCTTTCTAACCCATGCGAAGTCGGACCTTGGGGTAGGGCTGGCCGGGGCGGTGGCCGGGAGACTGGATCACCTCTCGACGGCAATAGAAGGTCAACCCCGCGAGGCCAACTCCGAGCAGCACGAGCGTGGACGGTTCTGGCACACGAGTCCACACCCCGTCGATCCCGCGCGAGGTGTACGTACAGGGATTCGGATCCACGACGCAGCCCGGCAGCTTGCCTCGGAGGCTTTCGCCGCCGAATCGCCAGACTCCCTGCGTATCTGATCGGAAGTCGTCTGCGAACAGCGAAATGACGCCCGCTTGGGTCGCCGTGGTCGGGACGAGGAAGCTCATGCCGGTGATCTGCCAGACGGGGGCGAGGTCGAAACTCAGGACGTTGTCGGTATAGAGGGCGGTGAGTAGGAGCCCGGGCGCCGGGAAGGCGACTGACGTGCCAGGGACGTAGGCATCGCTCGTGACGACATGAAACGTGGCTTGCCCCGCGCAGACGGTGACGCACGTGCCCGTCCAGTCGAAGATCACGTTGGCCGCGGCGGGCAGCGGGGTGAGGAGCAGCACGAGGAGCAGGAGCACGGTGATCATGGGCGCGGACCTCCTTGGCCGAGGAGGACATCACAGCACGTTTCCCTTGCGTCGTCGCGTGGCGCGGAGTCTAGCACGGATCGCCGGGTCCAGGACCGCGGGGCGGCGAGCCGGCGCATGAGCCAGCGGACGGCGCGGCGCGTCCGACAGCTCCATCTGGATCGCCGCCTGGAGCGCGGCCGTTGCCAAGTGGTGCTCAAGGAGGTGCCGCGCACGCTAGGTTCTCGAAGAACGCGGCCAGCAGCAGCCGCACGACGCTGGGCAACAGGGCGACCCGCTGCTCGCGGGGGTACGGCGCGAGGCTCTGCAGGACGCCATGCGCGGTCCGGAAGATGATCTCCTCGAGTGCCTTGTCGGTCACCGGGCCCGCCGACGCCTGAATGCGGTAGGCGTCGAGCATGTCGCGGACGCTCTCGCTGATGATTCGCTGGAACTCTTCAGCCTCGGAGGTCATTCGCTATTCCAATTGAGCGCGTAGATTGCGGCGATCAACTGGTCTCTCGGGTGAAGTGCGAGGTGACGCGCACGAGTTCCTCCACCGTCTTGCCTAACCCATCGACTCCAGGGAAAAGCGCCCGAGCGGTCACATTCATCGCCAGTAGTCGCCGCAGAAATCCAAGCTTCTGCTCGGGCTTCACGATGAAGCGGAAGAATTGAGGATTGTCCGGGTGAGTGTCGACTGTCGCGGCGTGCAACAGCGCGGCATGGTCCGCCAGCACTTGTGAGGAAACGCTGAAGTGCCCTTGCTGAGTAGCCATCCGATCGGTCTCGCGCGGGCGTCTCACGAAATAAACGGCAGCTCGCTCTTGGGCCTCTAGACTACGCAACTCGCGTTCCTCCGCCTCATCTCCCAGCTCCAGTGGTAAGTCCTCCTGATGCCATCGGCGCTTCGTGTAGTCCTTGGCTGTCCTCACGTGGAGAACCCAGATAGCTCCAGGCTTCTCGAAACGGCCAGCGACGGCGAAATACGCCGCTACAAATGGGATTTCGTCCAGTCAAGGAGCCTAGTCGGAGCCCCGTAGTGTTGCATCAGGCTCCACCAACCCATGAGCCCGCTTGTCTCACGAAGAATGCTTGATGGGAGGTAAAGATGCGCCTGTCGCGTAAACTCCGTCTGTGTCTGGTCCTCTATTCGGAGGGCCTGCTCGCTTGTAAGCGATGGCTCGTTCTCAGGGTGCATGTAGCGCGCGAATGATGGAAGCAACGAATGGTCGGCATCAGGTTGGCCTCGAAATAGATACGGAACCTCTGTTGGAAGTCCGACCTCGGCGAACGACTCAGAGTATCCCAGGAACTCCTGCCAGCTCCCCAGGTGGATAAAGGGAATTTCGTCAAGAATTGCCGGCGGAGCCGTCATCACTCCTCCTCCGTGTCGATCACTTTGCTCGGTCCAGTGCCCTACGTAGACGAGCCGTGAGTGCCTGAACGACGTCGCAGGCGTTCTCGGCCTGGGCTTCCATTACTCTTGCGCCTCGATGTGAAACTCGGTTTCGAAGTTCGACGCTGCCGGCGTGTTCCCGCCAACGTCGAAAGGCTATGTTGATTCGCTCGCCGGTCAAGCTGAAATAGAGCGCCCGCACCGTTGGGTTGAGGAACGAAAAGCTTTCCCTGTATTCCTCCGCCCATTCTTGGGCCTCCTCGAGGCCCCGTCGCTCCATCAACCCGACGATGACCTGGCCGGTACACACTTCGCACGCCATGTGGGCGATCAACACGGCGGCTTGGAAATGCCCGGCGGTTATCAATTGGTGCGCATTGCCCAACAGGACCTCGTGGTAAGGCGGATATCTCACTAGGGCCAGACTCTGGTGGCCTGCACCAGCGCTCCCCATCCGGGAACGTCTCACAAGGCGCCTCCTTCCAGTCCCCCGTTCCAGCAGGCTAAGGGGAGTTTTCGACCGTAGATCGCGGCGATCATTGAACAGGCCGCCGAGGTGTCTTGCCAGATAGCTCTACGACCGCATTGCGATACGTTCGCTTGTCTCGACCGGCGTCCTTCACCTCTGGCGCTCTTTCTTCCGCTGCTCTCGAGCTCGAGTGACCGCCTCTCTGTCCATTGGGCCCCTCCCCCTACTCCAGCAGCCGCGCCAGCTCCTGCCGCCGGCGGTTGGTCGTGAGGTGCGTGTAGATCGTCGTGGTGGTGATGTTCTCGTGGCCCAAGGTGTCCTTGATGAGCAGCAGGTCGCCGCCTTTCTCGTAGAGCCGGTGCGCGAAGGAATGCCGGAGCATGTGGGGATGGATCGGGCGCCCAATGATCGGACTCACCGCGCGACGGACGAGCTGGAAGACCGTCTTCGTGCTCAACGCCAGCCCGGCCCGGTGCGCCCGCCGGCTCCCGGTGTGATGGGCGTTGACGAAGACGAAGGGCGGCGGCGGTGGCGGGGGAAGCAGCTCAGCCTGGCGGCGCTCCGCTTCCACGCGAGAGCGGGTGTGGAGATTGTGATAAGCCACTCGCCCCTTGACGTTCTGGAGTAGTTGCCAGCTCGAGTCGGTCGCCCCGCGCCGCAAGGTTCCCATCGGTCGGCCGACAAGGGCCGGGCGGACCTCCTCGAGGTAGGCGCGCAGGATCCTCTCGAGCTGGGGGACGATCGACACCTCGCGGTCCTTGCCGCCCTTCCCATTCGCGACGAGGAGCCGGCAGGCGCCGGGCGTGAGATCAATGTGCGCGACGTGGAGTGCCGCGAGTTCCGCGCACCGGAGTCCGGTCAAGAGTGCCGTCGCCACGAGCGCATAGTCTCGACGGTGCAACAGCGAGCGGCCAGCCGCCAGCACCGCGAGGACCTTCTCCTGCTCGGGCACGGTGAGGTAGCCGGGCAAGGGATGGCGCTCCCGCAGAGTGAAGCAGTCCGTGGCCGGGTTGGTCGTCGCAATGCCCTCGCGCACCAGGAACTTCCAGAACGAGCGGAGGCAGCACAGATGCCGGTTCGCGGTCCGAGGCCCGAGCCCGCGCTCGGTCTGCACCCAGCCGAGGTAGAACTCGATGTGCCGGAAGGTGACCGCCGTGGGGTCAGTGAGCTCGGCCTGGTCGCAGAAGCCGAGAAAGCTCTGGAGGTCGTGACCATAGCTCGCCACGGTGTGGGGCGAGCGCCGGCGCACGAGGGCAAACCATTGCAGAAACGTCGGCACCAGCACGCGCAGGGTGCGACCACGCGCGAGCGACGACGCGGGAGGGCGGACGAGCGCGTCGACCCTCATTTCTTCCACTCCTCAGGGATCGGGCCGACGTGGATCCGGTACTCCGTGGCCAAATCGGGCCGTGTCAGCTGCTCGGTCTCCACAGTGGCGGCGGCATCGTGCAGCAGCTCGGACAGCATGAAGCGCACGTCCTTGTCGAGGTCCTCGGGCGGCGCGCCGGCATCGGGGAAGACGAGATACGAGAGGCCGCGGAGCTTGATCGGAAGCGTGCCGGCATCGTCATAGGGGGCGTGCCCCGCGGTGTGCGGATGCCTGTGCCGGGTGGTACAGACGAGGCGGGCCACCGTGGCGCCGGTCACGTAGTGCGTACCGCTGCCTTCGGTCCAGGTGATCGCAACGTCGGCAAGAGTCAGCGATTTCGGGCGCTCCTTGGCGCCGCCCTTCTGCTGAGCGGCCTTCGGTGATACCTTCTTCGTGTCCATTGTCCTCTCCTTCACGGGTTGGGGGTTTTGGGCCACGGCCCCGGGCGGTGTCAGCCGCCGCGGGGCTTCTTACTGCCTCACTATCCCAGCAGCTCCGTCACCGCCACGCCGAGCGCCCTGGCGAGTTTCCCCAGCGTCCCGACCGTGGGATCGTAGAGTCCGGCCTCGAGCTTTCGCACGTACTCGCGAGAGACCCCGGCCTTCTCCGCCAGCGCTTGCCGGCTCAGGTTTCGCTTCTTGCGCCACGCCTTGACTTTGCGTCCCATCTGTTTCGGTGTTGGGCTCATGATATCGCACCGCCAACTATAGTTGTCAAGTGGGCACGTCTAGTATTCCAGCTCGAGGTGGAACCCCAGGGCCAGGGAGGAGGGCCGTCGCCCGGCGCGCAGGGCAGCGCGATGCTACCAGAGATAGCGATCGTTCGGCGGCGGCGACATGATCGCGGGACCGTTCTCGGAGAGTTGTCGGAGAGTCAGCCACGATGCGGGGTGTCGACAGAAACACGAAGCCCCCAAGATCGGCGTGATCTTGAGGGCTTGCGCTGGTTGCGGGGGCTGGATTTGAACCAGCGACCTTTGGGTTATGAGCCCAACGAGCTACCGGGCTGCTCCACCCCGCGGCGACCTCTGCAATGTACCCGACGGGTACTGACGTGTCAACCGAGTCCCCTCACCTTGGGCCCCTCACCCTGCCCTCTCCCCATAGGGGAGAGGGGTCTGCACCTAGAGGGGTTTGCAGCCGGGGCGGTCGTAGCGGTGGAACTCGCCGCGCGCATTGATGGCCACGCGAATGGTGGGCTCGCTGCCCACGGGCTCGAGGTGGTGCCAGCGGTTCTTGGGGCCGAAGACGAAGTCGCCGGCGCGCGCGCGGATGGGCGTGGGCTCCTCCTCGATATACCAGTTGATCTCGCCCTGGAGCATCACCCACCACTCGTCGTGAAGATGATAGTGCGTGTCGTTGGGATGGCCCGGCGCCTGGCAGATGATGAAGGCCTGGATGTCGTCGGTCATCACGAGCGCTTCGGACCACGGCGCGCCGCCCTTCTTCGTCTTGAGCTCGCTCACGCGCATCTGGAGGTTGCCGATCTCCATCAGGGGGATGCGATCAGCCATGGGCGTCTCCTCGGGGCTCAGGCGTGGCGGGGCCGCGTCACGCGATCGGTCTTGCCGGGCTCGTAGCGGCCGGTGCGCGCCATGCTCAGGAGCACGCGCCAGGCCCCGCGCGTGGCGAGCAGCCAGTAGGTCTGGCAACGGAACGTGCCGAAGAATTTCTCGCGCAGACTCTTGCGACGCAGGTCCACGGAGCGCGGGAGATAGGGCCGCAGCGCCTCCACGAGGTTCTGGGTGGCGATGCCGCCCACCCACACCGTGAGGATCAACGAGAGCGTGGGCGCGCCGGTGGCGGCATAGAACAGCCACGGGTGGCGGCCGCGGTATATGTAGGCGAGCCACCATCCGAGATAGCCCATGGCCGGGTAGACCAGCGCGGCGATCGGCCACTCCACGACCTTGTTGCCCACGTGGCGGACGAGCTGGGCGAAATTGAAGGCGGACGGGTGCTCGCGGAAGATGTGCCGGAGAAACGGAATGTCGTCTAGCACGCCCAGGTACCAGCGCGCGTTCTGGCGGACCATCTTGGCCGGCGTCTCGGGAAGGTCCGTCAGCTCCACCATGGGGAGCGCGCGGATGAGGATGCCCCGCGCTCCCAGGGCATAGCCGAGGGTGGAGTCCTCGGTGACGCCGGAAGTCGGAAAGCCGCCCACCGACTGCATCACGTCGAGACGCACGAACTGGTTGTGGCCCAGGCAGATCTGCGAGCGGCGGAAGCACAGCTCGAAGGCGGGTCGCACCGCGCGCCCCAGGCGGGGGAAGCGCGCGCGGAACACCTCGAAGAGCCGCACGCGCTTGACCTCGTTGATGAGCCGGGCAATGGACACGCGAATGAAGATGGACGACTGCTGGATCGCGCAGATCTTGCCGCGGATGTCGAGGCGGTCGTAGTTGGCGAGGGAGAGGGTGATGCCCTGGTAGGCGAGGCTACCGTCGCCCGCGAGCTCGCGCTCGGCCATCCATCGATAGGTGTCCGGATCGGGGATCGAATCCGCGTCGCTCACCCCGACGAAGACGCGGGCGGGATTGTAGGCCTCACCCAGGATCTCCCGGAGCGCTTCGGGGCGAAGGGCCCAGTTGAGCTGGTGCGCCTTGCGGCCCGGCCCCGGCATGACCAGATGCGAGAGGCGCTTCTGCTGGTAGGGCGGCAGCGTCTCGTGGAGCCGGCTCACGTGCTCGCCCGTGCTCACACCCATGGCCGGATGGGGCGCGCGCTCTTCCTCCTCCTTGGTCACCACCACCACGTGCAGGCCGGGGTGCGGATAGCGCGAGGCGCAGAGAGCCTTCACCGTCCCGTCGATGTCTGGCTCCTGAAAGGCGGGCACCAGGTGGAGGAACACCGGCGCGTGAGGCTCGCGCTCGATGGTCTCTTCCGTGGGCAGCTCGGAGCGACGCGCCTGGGCCTCGCGCACGAAGCGCACGGTCGTCAGCATCCCGCGCCAGTCGAGCCCCAGCTTGAACGAGGCGCGGATGTTCAGCAAGAGCGCCACCACGAAGAGCACGGGCAGGAGCGCGTAGAGGGTATCCACGGGCTACCGGCTCCCGGTGGCCGGCGGCAGCTTGTAGACGCGCTCGCCCGGCTTGACCAGCCCGAGCTTCTCGCGCGCGATCTGCTCGATGTACTCGGGGTCGGTGCGGAGCCGGTCCACCTCCGCGGTGAGCCTCGCCGTATCGGCGCGCAGCACGACCACTTCCCGCTCGAGGCTGGCCACTTCCTTCTTGAGCGCCCACAAGCGCGTGAGGCTCTGCCCGCCATAGGCAGTGAGCGAAACCGCGAGGACCATCAGGATGGCCGTGCGCAGGAGGCGCAGCGAACGGAGGCTCATCGCTCCCGGCTTCCGAAGGCCGCCCGCCCCGGCCACACCGCGGACGGTCCCAGCTCTTCCTCGATACGCAGGAGCTGATTGTATTTTGCCGTGCGCTCACCGCGGGAGAGCGAGCCGGTCTTGATCTGCCCCGCATTGACGGCCACGGCCAGGTCGGCGATGAAGGTGTCCTCGGTCTCCCCCGAGCGGTGCGAGATCACCGTGCCCCAGCCCGCGCGCTTCGCCAGCTCCACTGCTTCGAGCGTCTCCGTGAGCGTGCCGATCTGGTTCACTTTGACGAGGACGGCGTTGGCGAGGCCGTGCCGGATGCCCTCCTGGAGGATGGCGGGATTGGTGACGAAGAGGTCGTCGCCCACGAGCTGGACGCGAGAGCCGAGCCGCTTCGTCAGAGCCCGCCAGCCCTCGTGGTCGTCTTCGCCGAGCCCGTCCTCGATCGAGCAGATGGGATAGCGACCGGCGAGCGTGTCGTACCAGGCGGCCATTTCCTCGCTCGTCCGCGTGACCCGGTCGGCCTTGAGCGTGTAGCGCCCGCGCTTGCCGAACTCGCTCGCCGCGGGATCGAGGGCCACGAAGACTTCGTCGCCCGGACGGTAACCCGCGCGCTCGATAGCGCGCATCACGAAATCGAGCGCGGCCTCGTTGCCGGGCAAGGTCGGCGCGAAGCCGCCCTCGTCCCCCACCCCCGTGGAGAGATCCTTCTCGTTGAGGATCTTTTTCAGCATGTGGAAGATCTCGACGCCCGCGCGCAGGGCCTCGCCGAAGGAGCCCATGCCCGCCGGCATGATCATGAACTCCTGGATGTCGAGACCGTTGTCGGCGTGCACGCCGCCGTTGAGGACGTTCATCATGGGCACCGGCATGATCCGCGCCCCCGGCCCGCCCAGGTACTGATAGAGGGGGAGGCCGCATTCGTCCGCGCCCGAGCGCGCGACGGCCAGGGAGACGCCGAGCAGCGCGTTGGCGCCCAGTCCGGACTTGTTGGGCGTGCCGTCCAGCTCGAGCAGCGCGCGGTCCACCGCGGCCTGTTCGGTCGCCTCCAGCCCCTCGATCTCGGGAGCGATGGTCTCCGTCACGTTGCGCACGGCCTGGCGCACGCCCTTGCCGCCGTAGCGGGTGTCGTCATCGTCGCGCAGCTCGACGGCCTCGCGGGTGCCCGTGGACGCGCCGGAGGGCACCATGGCGCGGCCGAAGGCGCCGGAGTCGAGCCACACTTCCACCTCGATGGTGGGGTTGCCGCGTGAATCCAGGATCTCTCGGGCGTGAACGGTACGGATCTCTGACACGTCAGGCCTTTCGCTCGATGATGAAGGTGCCGAGGGCGCGCAACGGGAGCGCCCGCGGGCCGAAGGGCTCGAGGGCCGCGTGCGCATCGGCGATCAAGGCCCGGGCGCGTCGCCGCGAGGTCTCGATGCCGTGCACGGCCGGATAGGTCGCCTTCTGCTGCGCCTGGTCCTTGCCCGCCGTCTTGCCGAGCTCCTCCGACGTAGCCGTGATGTCGAGGATGTCGTCCATGATCTGGAAGGCCAGGCCCAGGTCGTCACCGGCCACGCCGAGGGCCTTGAGCTCCTCCGGAGTAGCGCCGGCCAGGATGGCCCCGGAGCGGATGGAGGCGCGGATGAGCGCCGCCGTCTTGTGGGTGTGGATGTAGTCGACCAGCGCCGCGTCGGCGGGCCTGCCCTCGCACTCGATGTCGGCGACCTGGCCCCCGACCATGCCCGCGCTGCCTGCGGCGTCTGCGACCTCGATGAACACCTCGCGGAGCCGCTGCGCGTCCGCGCCCGCGGCCACGCTGTCGCCGAGAAGCCGGAAGGCCAAGGTCAGGAGCGCGTCGCCGGCGAGGATGGCGATGGCCTCGCCGAACACCTTGTGATTGGTGGGCACGCCGCGGCGAAAGTCGTCGTTGTCCATGGCGGGCAGGTCGTCGTGAATCAGCGAATACGTGTGGATCATCTCCACCGCGCACGCCGCGGGCATGACGGCGTCCAGGCTTCCCCCCACCGCCTCGGCCCCCGCGGCCACGAGCACCGGACGCAGACGCTTGCCGCCCGCGAGCACGCTGTAGCGCATGGCCTTGTGCAGTGACTCGGGAGAGGCGGTCTCGGATGGGAGGAAGCGGTCCAGGCTCTGGTCGACGGCGCGAGCCCGCTCGGCCATATAGGCGGCGAGATCGAAGGTCACCCTTGAGCGTCCTTGTCCCACTCGAAGGGCTCGGCCTTGAGCAGCCCCGACTCGTCCTTGGTCAGGAGCTCGATGCGCTTCTCGGCCTCTTCGAGATACTTCGCGCAGCGACGCGCGAGGGCCACGCCTTCCTCGAACACCTTCAGCGAGCTTTCGAGGGGCAGGTCGCCGGACTCGAGCTGGTCCACGATCTG
>Ga0137407_10000268_pt1 | contig 37533 bp, 29 predicted proteins | sample CZOMad2_2_16fung_FD_108410 | JGI IMG/M metagenome (GOLD analysis project Ga0137407, IMG submission 108410) | Vadose zone soil fungal communities from Angelo Coast Range Reserve, California, USA - CZOMad2_2_16fungal (Illumina Assembly) | ecosystem: Environmental > Terrestrial > Soil > Vadose... | reverse complement strand
TTATGACAAAGTATTTGATCAGTTATTAAATCTCTGGCAGGACAATGAAGGCGTAAAAAAATTAATTTTAGACGAACGTATAGGACAAATGGCCGCTGAACTTTCGCAGGTGGATAGTATAAGAGTATGGCATGACCAGGCGCTGATAAAAAAACCATGGGCCAATCCTACATCATGGCATTTGGATACGCCTTATTGGTCAATGAGCGATAGAAGACCTTTGTCAATCTGGGTTGCGTTGGATGATGCAACAACCGAAAACGGTTGTCTTTATTTTATACCGGGATCACACAAAAAAACAACATTTGAAAATCCGGGGATCGGCAAAAATATGGATGCAGTATTTAATTTTTATCCGGAATTCAAAAACACAAAACCCTTTGTCGCCGCCATGCGGGCAGGTTCATGCTCCTTTCATTGCGGGCTCACCATTCACGGTGCAAATGCGAATATGACACCTGGCTACAGGCGGGCAATGACCTGCGCGTATATGCCTGACGGTTGCACATTCAATGGCACACAAAATATTTTAAGCGACGAACAGGTAGCAAAGATGAAAATCGGCGATTTATTAAATGACCCTGATCAAAATCCATTAATTTACTCAAAGATCAAATCGATGAGCGCGATTTAATGGGAGCCCGGCAAAATAAACTAACAGTTATAGACAACCGTATTCATTGACAAATTAATCTCTTTCGTCTCAATGCGTAGAAATTTTCTGACACTATTCTTGGTATGCGCTGTTGTATGTATTGCAAAAGCACAAACAGGCAAAAAGCAACAAAGAGTACGGGAACAAAAGATTTCCGATGACCCGGAATATCTTTTTTTGCATCCTCCGGAAAATGCAAAGCCCGGCGTATTATGGATGTGGATGGGTTCCAATCTCAGCAAGTCCGGTATCACGAAGGACCTGGAAGCCTTACGCAAAGAAGGTTTCAATAACACAACCATGCTTAGCCTGGCAGATGTCGTCACTCCCTGGGCAAATCAAATCGGCAAAAGTCCGACACCGGAAATTATTTCCTGGACAGAACCTTGGTGGGAGTTGGTCAAGCATGCTGCAAGTGAATCAAAAAGATTGAAAATGGATTTTGGCACGTTTAATGGTCCGAGTTATGAAACAAGTGGCGGACCATGGATTACCCCTGAACTTTCCATGCAGGAAATCTGCTGGTCAGCGGATACAGTGCATGGAAGTACAACTGTCACCGAACAATTGCCAAGACCAAAGGTTGACCCGCATGCCAACGAACTTTTTCCTCTTTATAATCCGAACACAGGGTTGGTGGAGAAACCAGAAATCGAAGCAAGAAAAACATATTACAAAGACATCGCGGTGTTAGCGCTTCCTCCAAATGGCCCGGTTTCAAAAAATGATGTCATTGATATAACTGATAAAATGAATGCAGATGGAAAATTAATTTGGGAAGCACCGGCAGGTGTTTGGGTTGTGTACAGAATCGGTCATACAACAACAGGTTCTTTAATTCAGCCGGCACAATGGAAAGCAACGGGTCTCGAATGTGATAAAATGAGTTTGGAAGCGGTGTCTTTTCATATCGATCATGTGCTCAATGAAATTAAAAAACATCTGAACGATTTTGTCGGTACTACTTTTTCGCATATCTATTTTGATAGTTATGAAGCGGGGTGGCCGAGCTGGACACCGAAAATGAAAGAAGAATTTTTACAACGAAGAGGATATGATATTACACCATGGCTGGCCATGTTTGCAGACAGAAGGATCGGAAGCATAGCAGACTCCATAAAATTCGGAAACGATTTTGATGCGACGGTGAAAGATCTATATCGCGACATTTATTTTAAAACCATTTCAGAAAAATTAAAAAATGCGCATCTCTATTTTATGAGCGAACCATATGGCGGTCCATGGACTGTGAGTGAAGTAGTGCCCTATGTTCACCATGTGATGATCGAATTTTGGACCCACGCGGGTAAGTATGATCCTTACCTCGCTGATGAAACCCTGGCCGCGATCAGAAAGTCGGGACAAAATATTGTAGAGTCGGAAGCCTTCACCGGCGAACCGATCGACAGCAAATGGGATGAAACACCTGAATGGTTGAAACCAATTGGTGACGCAGCTTACTGCGCTGGTGTCAATCGGTTTGTAATACATCGTTTTGTTGAACAGCCATGGGACGATAAATATAAACCGGGTGCCACTATGGGTCGTTGGGGAACACATTTCGATCGCACCCAAACCTGGTGGCAACCCGCCAAAGCCACGGTACAATATTGGCAACGTTGTCAGGCACTATTGCAATGGGGAACCTTCGCTGCTGCAGGCGAAAATGATTTTACTGCAACAACAACTGACAGCATCGTCATAAAGTTTACACATCGGCATAAAGAAAATACAGACATTTATTTTATTGCAAATACAAAACGAGATACTGGAACCACCACATGTTCTTTTAATGTTTCCGGTATGCAGCCCGAATTATGGGACCCGGTATCAGCATCGATCCGCACGCTTTATCAATTCGAGGAAAAGGATGGGAAAACATCCATTACGATACCATTCGAAAAAGCACAGAGTTATTTTGTCGTATTCAGAAAAAAGCTGGCGAATAATTTAAAGAAGAAAGCTGAAAATTTTATTTCTCTAAAAAAAGTTGCCGACATCAGCGGACCCTGGAAAGTAAAATTTGATTCTGCATGGGGTGGTCCTGCAAAAATTGTTGTGTTGGATACGCTGCAGGACTGGACGCATCATATCAATCCTGGAATTAAATATTATAGCGGCACGGCGATTTATAATAAAACGTTTGACTTGCCTGCATCTCTTGCTGCGGATAAAAAAGCAATATTGTATCTGGACTTAGGCACAGTGAAACACATTGCACATGTATTTATCAATGGAAAAGATTTGGGCATTTTATGGACTTCTCCCTGGAGAATTCATATTCCGACAGCCTTGATAAAAAATAAAAATAACTATTTGTTGATCGAAATAACGAACGTATGGGCCAACCGGCTCATTGGCGATGAACAGGAGCCGGCAGATTGTGAATGGCTGCCTGGCCATCTTGATAACGGAAGATTTTTGAAAGAATTCCCTGACTGGTTTTTAAAAAAGCAGCCACGTCCTTCAAAAGGAAGATACTGTTTTACCACATGGAATTATTTTACCAAAGATTCTCCACTTATTCCTTCGGGTTTAATAGGACCGGTTAGCATTGTGAGAGAAAATTAAATATTCCTTTATAATAAATACTGGTAACGGGAAAGAAAAAATTTATATCCTGATTTTTTTCAGTCACTAACGCAGGTATGCGTAAATCTTTTTTTCAAAAAGGAAAACCTGGAAGAAATACAGGCATTTAAATTAAAAAACAGCATACAGCCGGTGAAAGGTTTTGTTCAACCTATTTTCCCGAAGAATCGTAAATGATTTTGTACTCCACTCTTCTGTTGATCTCACGTGCCGCGGGATTATCCTTTCCATCAATTGTTTCCGGAAGTATCGGACAGCATTCACCCATACCTTTACCGATCAGTCGCGTAGCGGGAACGCCCTTGCCGGTCAGGTATCTGATACAGGCATCTACCCGCGCTTTGGCCAGACGTTTGTTATAAGCTTCGCCTCCTATGGCATCGGTATAACCTTCAATCTGAACGATCAAAGAAGGATTGCGTTTCATCAGGTTCGCCAATGAATCCAGGTTCTCAAACGCGGCCTGTGGCAATAAAGCTTTTTTGTAAGCAAAGTTGCCGACCTTATTCGAACGGCTTAATAATTTCAGTTCGTCCTCAATGCGTTTAGTAGTATCCGTTATAGGTTCCATACAAAGCATTTGGTTGTTTACCGTATCAAGCAGTCCGTCCATATGCACGATATAACCTTCATTTTTTGAAATAAATCCCTGCTTCTCTGCAAGTATCCGGAAGCGGGAGGCATTGTTTAATTCAAAATGGTAATGACCAATGCTATCTGTTTTATAATTCAGCACCCTGCCTTTATGCCTTATATCGCTTACGGTAAGCCGTACGCCAGGAAGTGGTTTTTTGCTGCTGCAATCTATTACTGATCCGGATACGATCTGCGTATTATTTTCACGGACCGAAAACAGAGCCAGGCAACAACCTGCTGATCTGTCGGAGCTGAGCCAGCCTGAATTCCATAAATTATCCTGATCAGTACTTATAAAATAAAGATCATCTTTAGTAGAATTGATCGGAAAACCAGGATTCAGCGGTTGACTGAAGCGCGTAAAATTGAATTCATTTTTCGCATAATAAATATCAAAACCGCCCATGCCGGTTCTGCCATTGCTCGCAAAAACAAGGGTTCCACTCTGCTGATGATAGTAAGGTGATTGATCATCTCCCGGTGTATTAATAATATTACCCATATTGGCTACAGAATAAGCTTCCATGCCGCTATCTAACGAAGCATACCAAAGGTCATACATTCCTACTCCACCGGGACGGTCAGATGAAAACAAGAGATAGTCGTTCGCTGTAACAAAAGGTTGTGTGCTGTTATATCCTTCTATATTTAAAGGTGCAGCAAGTTTTACTGGTTCTGACCAGCCAGCAGCAATCCTTTCACGGCGATATATAGCCGAACTGGTTTTGCCATCTTTTTTTGTCCAGCGTGTAAAGAACATGATATTCCCGTCTCTTGTAAAACTGGCTAATCCATTTTGAATGCCCTCTGCTTCAGGCATGCTGATCTGCTTTGCATTAACCAGGCTGTCTTCCGTAACCGCGACGAATAAATTATTGGAATAAACATCCATTCCATCTTTTCCCATACTGTGCTTAACACGAATGGAAGTAAAAACTACGGTATCCTCATTTTGCACAGTCAATGCATACGCTGAAGCGGCGCCGGCTGCGTTTTGTGGAACCAAAACAAAACGATCCTTATTGCTCTTATTCAATTGTGACAGGATATATTTCAGGTTTTCAAGTTCCCGGTCAGCGTTTATCAAAAGCTGATCCATTTTTGAATAGTTTTGAAGGAAGTCATTGATTGCTGCCATAGCTTCCTCATATTTCTGGTTTGCCCTTAGCGCAATCGCATACCAATATTGGCAGGCAGGGTAGGCTTTTTTAGAAAAGGTACTGGCTTCCTTGTACCATTTTTCTGCCTGTACAAAATCGTGAGTATTCAGGTAAGATCCAGCCAAACGATAAACGGATTCTTCATGCGGATTCAGATTCGTTTTGCCTTTCTGTTTCTTTTCAACCGAAAACGCCTGTCCCCTGGCTCTTATCTTTTTTTCAGAAAAAAGGTATTTTTCATAACATTGTGCGGCCTCAAAATAATTTTTCTTTTCGAACAATTTATTGGCCTGGTTATAATAATTAATATTACCATACTGGGCAAACGCAGTACAAAGCCAAAGCAGGAAAAATCCTGCTAAGAAAAATCGTTTATATAGAATGCTCAACCGGTAATTCATTATCTTAAATTTTATCAAACTGGTTTGCGGATATTAAAAACGTGGGCAATAGAATGATTTTGTTTTTGTGCTATTTTTTTTCGATCCTACAAAAGAAATAGATACTTCCAGGCTATTTCCCTTCGTTACTCCTGCAGTTTTGTATGAAGCATTGACATCATAACTCAATCCCAGGGTTAAACCTTTGTAGTAAAATCCTGCGAAAGGAGATGCGGCATCATTGAACCGGTAATTGGCACCGAATATAAAGTCTGTCGTCTCTGTTGCATATAACTGCATATAAACTCCTATCATTTTTTCTTCGGCATCACCTTCGCGCATATAAATTGCATTCGGTACAATACTTAAAAGATCAGAAGCAATAATTCTCGCACCAGCGTGTACGCTGTAACGCACGGGAAGCCGTTGTTGATCTCCATCAGATAAAAAAGGGTAAGCAGGCCTGGTGATATGGAAAGCGGAAATTCCACCAAACACACTTAATTTTTTATTAGGCGTTGCATCGTAATACGCAATACCTGCCCCGGCATCAAAAGATGAAACGGAAGGTTTGGTAAATGCTTCTCCGGAACTGGTTGAAGGGTCATATCCAAGGCCGGAAATCCATTGATCACCGAACTTTAATTTGCCCACATCGAAACGACGATTCATATATCCGCATTGCATAGCTAAAACCAGGTAATGATCTGCCCTGGGTCCGAATCTTACCCCGGTATATGCCATGGTCAGATAAGCATTGGTGAAATTGTATGCTTTATCATTCGTCGACTGGTTTAATACATTGAATCCGATATTGCAGTTTTTGTCGGTCACGGTTTCTGCTGAAACGCCTTTAGTGGACAAGGTATTGCTATACTGACTGCGCCAAATAGCTGATACCCTGTAATCGCCTTCAATGGCTCCTGTAAGTGCGGGATTCAGCATCATCGGTTGAAGATAATACTGCGAAAAATGCGGATCCACCTGCGCATGCAACTGTTGACAGCTGACCGCAGCCATTACAAAAACGATGATATTGAGTATAATTTTTTTCATTTCAAATAATTTATTTAACCGGTGATTCATTACCGGATCAAATTGATTGTTCCTTTTCTCGTGTATACGGTATTGTTATAAAATACAACCTTCACCGCATATACATATACACCTATCGGTTGTATATGACCGTTATAATTACCATCCCATCCCTTCTGCATATCTTTTGTTTCAAAGATCAGTTGGCCCCATTGATTGAATACGCGCATGGTTATTTCTTTAATGGAAGATCCGTATACTTTGAATACATCGTTCTTGCCGTCATTATTTGGAGTGAAGGCATTGGGGATAAAGAAATCCCCTGTATTTGTATTTACCGTTACTGTAGTATACGCAGTGTCCAGGCAGCCTTCATTTGACCTTGCAATGATTGAAAAAGTTTTTGAAGTATCAGATATGATAAATGTCTGGCTGGTTGCAGATTGATCCACGAAGAGATTTTCCGGCATCCATGAAATAATATCATAACTAAAATTGGCGCTGCTGTTCAGCACGACCGTGTTTCCTGCCAATAATGGATCAGGGCTGGCAGTCAATTCAACTGCGAATTTTTTTACTTCCACCGTGATGGTTGATGTGTCTGCACATCCGGCCGGACTGGTAGCGATTCCGGTATAGGTAGTTGTAACAAGTGGATTGACTATTACATTATTCCCTGAACCAACGTTCAACCATTCAATGCTATTACCGGCTGAGAGAGCAGTAAGTGTTACCGAACTTCCTTTGCAAATATCTGTTCCATCGCTGCTAACTGTGATAGCAGGTTTGTTATTAATTGTAACTGCTGCAGGAAGTAAATTGGAAAAGCAACCTGTAGTAGTATTCTTTCCGCGGATATAATATGTGTTTGCAGTGACAGTCGCCTGTGGGTTACTGATCACTGCGGTACCTAATGGATCACTATAATAATAAAATGCTAATCCACTCTCACTGCCCGTTGTTATTGCAGGATCTGTCAGATCAACCGTCGAGGGTGCACATACGGCCTGGGGATTGGTAACAGCAATATTCGGTTTGCTGATTGCAACAACTGTACTGGCCATGTTGCTGCAACCCGCACTGGTAAAATTATAATTGATAGTATAAGTATTAACTGTACTGTTTGCAAGATTGATGGTTCCTGTTGTTGCATCGATATTGAGTCCGGCAGCAGAACTATATACACCTCCACCCTGACCGGTTAAGGTTACAGGAGCATTCCCTGTTGCACAAAATGGATTTCCGCTGTAAGCGATCGTTGCCGTTGGAATTACATTTACTGTTACGGTATGATCAGTAGTTATAATGGCGTTACATCCGGATGTGGTTGCCTTGATGATAGCTGTTCCATTGAATAACGCATCCCAGGTTACTTCTCCCGTTGAACTATTTATGATGCCTGCGGAGGCCGGTGATAAACTATATACAATCGCAGTGCTATTGACTGCTGTTGCTGAATATACGATGATGTCAATGCCCTGGCAACGCGCAGATGAATTACCTGAAACAAATACAGGAATGCCTGCGGCGGGGTTAACGGTAACGGTATGATTCGCTGTTGCAGGACCATTTGTACCCGGTGCACTTGCTGAAATTGTTGCAACACCATTGAATGCCGGATCCCAGTTTACTGCACCGGTTGAGGCATTAATGCTTCCTGCCGATGCAGGTAATAAACTATAAATAATACCGGTGGTATTCGTTGCGGTTGCTGTATAAGTTATCGTAGAAGCGGCCTGGCAACGGGTTGACGTAGCGCCCATGGAAAATACAGGCGTTCCTACCGACGGGCTAACCGTGGCAGTAGAACTATTGTTACCAGCCACAGGATCTGCATTTGTCCCACTTATAGTGGCAGTATTTGCGTATGATCCGGTTGCTTTTACGGTAGCCGTAACCGTTAGAGTGGCACTTGCGCCTGTTGCCATGGCGCCTATATTCCATATTCCCGTAACATTATTATAGGTACCGGAAGATGGGATGTTCGATACATAAGTGTAACCGGAGGGCAAAATATCATTGACGGTTATACCGGTGGCATTACTGGGACCGATATTCGTAGCTGTTAATGTAAAAACTATATTGCTTCCCGCTATAGCGGTATTATTATTGACTGTTTTAGTAATCTGCAGATCACTCGAAGCCGCAACCGGAACCGGAGTAATAGTTGCTGTATTATTGGCGATTACCGGATCAAATAAAGTACCGCTTATTACAGCTGTATTTGTATAATTACCAGCAGCATTTACCAATGCGGTAATGGTTAAAACAGCATTTGCGCCGTTGTTTAAATTACCTATCGTCCAAACTCCTGTAGAATTATTATATGAACCAATGCCGGGACTAGCCGACACATACGTATATCCGTTAGACAACAGATCATTTATTTTTACACCAAAATCATCATTAACACCTGTATTTTTTGCAGTGACTGTAAATATTACCTTACTGGCAATAGGTGGATTAGCGATATTGACAGTCTTAGTAACATTTAAATCGGCAGTACCTACATTTATGGTGACGGTAGCATCATCACATTGCGGAGTAACGATATTATTATTACATACCTGGTAAACAAAATAATCAACGCCGCTATATCCTGTAACGGGCGTATAGGTAACAAGGCCTGTCGCTGCATTAATAGATAAGCTTCCATGAGTGGGGCTTGTGGTTATTTGTAAAGAAGATATATTCAAAGCAGCCGTTGGCTGGTCATTGGCTAAAACATTAATGGCGGCGGGTATATTGATCGCCGTATAGGCAACATCATCATTAGCGCTTACCACCTGTATAATATCAGTATTGAATGCAAGGAATGCCGGGTCGCTGCTGCCATTTAATTTATACCGGAAACTTAGGGCTGGTGAATAATTGGCTGCACTAATTCCAAAAGCGCTTATATCGGCTGCCCATACCCGTAATGACCGGCTTGTTTTGGTAAATCCGGAACTCAGGGTGCCATTGGCGTTATAAAAATCAGCTGTCCAGTTTCCGACAGAAGCTATGGCAGTATGATTAATGGCTATCTTATTTCCCACAAGATTTCCGGATCCATCAGTAAAATAAACGGAATCCAAAACGGCGCTTGGATCAGCTATCTGGCTAACCAGTATATCCGGTATGCCATCTCCTATTTGAGAAGGTGCTATTATACTCCCGAAATCAAAAATTAAAGTTCCGGTTGGTACATTGGCAACACCGGTACCGATATCAAGTCCTCTTATACCATCAGTTAAAAAAGCAGATATATTAGCAGGTATTGAAAAAGGTTGTGGTACAGACGGACCATTATCGACACCGTCTTTTAATTGGCCAAACGCAGGTAAGGCCGCAGTCCCGTTTAACGTAACATTTCTAACCGGAAATGCTTGGAAATTTTTTGGAATAAATGCAACGCCATGTGATGTAAGACTCGCATCATTTACGCCGGTAGAATAGGTTGAACCATTCCAGGTAAATCCAATAAGGTTATGGCTATTATCAGGTTTGACGGGATTTATTGCTGCAGATGTGGAAGCCCAGTATCCGTTAAAGTCAGTGTATATTTTTGTTATTCCCCCTTGTTGCCCGGATGATTGAATAGAACTGAAAAGCAAAACCATTGCAAAACAAACGAATCTGCATGAGATTGAATTCAATTTAGGAATAAGGTTTTTCATGAGTATTAGGGTAAGGGTGACTAAGCATCCTATAGCACACAGTGCGGGCTATGAGATCATTGGATTCTAACATTGCAATCGTCATGCCCTTACGCAATGACTTTAATGCGACCTAATTACAAGATTTTAATGAAAGTGGGCCTTCCATATCCGGGACTTCTTTTCCAGATATGGACGCATATTTTTTCAGGAAGGGAAGGATATTGAAAGCATAAAGAACTCAAACGGGCAAAACACATTGATTGTTGTTGATGAACTAAATAATTACCCTTATAAACTAGCCTACCAATTACCCTTAAGAAGGCTTGAAACCGATATCAACATTCTGATACTGTATTTCTCAAACCAAATGACATTTGACTTTGACGCTGTGCTTGACTGGTCATTTCATTTTCGGATTCAAGGGATCCATCCCGCGCGTTTCAGGAATTCGGTCAGTCGCGGATCGTTGATAGACATCGCAGGAATCCACAGGTCACCAGTGCGCTCACGGTTCCACCAATGACCGTCGCGATTATGCGGTTGTGCAAAACTGTAGCGATAAAGAACTGCGCGGATATAATGTGGCGGTTTATCAGGAAAGGGATTGTCGGCAAAAAGCCCTACCGTACCAGGATCATTGTGAAGAAGTTTCCAGATCAAATATAACGTCCATGGGTATTCGTCGGATGTCGACATCGACGCGAACCACATTTGCCAGTCCAGGCGCAATTGATAAGGAGCGATCTGTGGCGATCGTTTGTCGGGGTTAACAGGTAAGCCCTTGTAGTTATAGACTTTCCAGCTCGCTTTGTCGTCAGGAACATCGTCCATCGTTCCTTCAAATATCACGTTCAAACGTTCTTTTCCTACCCACCCGAACGCACCGTAAGTATTCACGAGATCGAGTGGATCGAACGAAGTATTCATGATTTGTCGCGGCGACAAAATGTTGAACACGGGTTGGATGCTGAGGAGTGCGATGATAACGGTAACGATCCGGGCGGTGGCAAGCATCGGTCGCGATGGTTTCGCATTTGCCGCGGCTGTTTCTGCCCTGCTCACGAGCGAGCGCGGAAGAAGTCTCGACCAAAAGCCATCGTCGAAACAAGCCAGCGCCGGAACAATGGTCAGCCAGTTGAGAAATGAAAGATTGCCACTAAGGACAAGAATAATCTGTAATATCACGATCACAGATCCTGCGATGTGACGCCCGAGTCGCGGCCAGAAAATAAACCACGGCGCAACGAGCTCGGCCAGAAAATTATACCAGACGCCAATTTTCAAAAATGCGCGCGGTAGAAAATGGAACCACCGGCTCAGCGGACCGGGTATCGGTTGCGTTTCGAAATGATAATAGAGTGCGGTCCCATTGCGCCACACCTCATCGCCTCGAATTTTTATCATCCCGGCGCCAAACATAATACGGAAGATCAGCCAGCGAAACAATCCAATGATTGGCATAGGTGGCGCGCGTTTAGGAAAAGGGCGCAGGTCGAGCATGGGACAAAGGAAGATCGCGAGAAATCCGGTTTCGAGGAGTTGTATCTCCCATCCGTATCCATACCAATCCTGTCCAACGTGAACGAATGACATATAGAGAAACCAGAGAACTGCGAGTATCGGCACATTCGCAAAGCCCGCCACCACGACACAGGAAAGCACGAACCCGATCCACGCTGCAATCAGAAGGCTCGCATCGGAATGAGTGAACCAAAAGATCGACGGCAGACGTATAAAGCCGGCGACTTCCGATCCGAGGGCGTCACTCACTCGCGTCAGGAACATTCCGACGGGAAGAAGTCCATTCGCACCGATCAGCGGAATGATCTGATTGATCGCAACAAGAAAAGCCACCGCATAAATCGCTCCCAACAAACGAAGAATGAGAAAGCGGGTGAGCCAGTACGTTGGTCGGGCGTCTGATGATCGGAAAATCTTTTGTGATACATTATCCATCTTGTTATTCACTTTCGGTGAGAGATTGAATAAACGAAACGGGGGGATTTCTCAGCTAAAACAAATTTACGACAGGATGGGAAATTTGTTTGATGAAAAGACTCAACACAAGAAATAAAATGAAGATGAAATCAGGTTCTGTTTTTATTCAACAATTTCCATCGGGTAATGATTGCAACGATATATCCGATTAAAAGGGGTATAACAATCATAGTTGAAATAACTATCAGGTAAAAAAGAAATGTATATGCAGCATCATGGGGCGTTTCGCGATTTATACCTCCCATGAAATCGAATGCTACTTTATCGAGATTTAGAAAGGTTAATGTAGTTATGATTATGCAGACAGGTAATAATGTTGCCACGGTGTTATGAACTCTAACACCGCTCATTGAAATTAAAACAACCCTAAAATCCCTTGTATTCATTTTTAGTTTGTTCAAGCTCTTCTCCAATTTATGCAATTTTATTTTGCATTTAAAAGAACAATTCTCACTCTTCGAAAAATTATATGCTTCTTCAAGCATGGCAAATGCCAGGTCTTGTTGAACACACATTTGCTTCGGTGCAGAAATTTGAAGAACTTAGCTTATAAAAGTCACCAGCTTGCTAAATTCAAAAAATTAGCAAAGGCAAAAGATTCGAAACATGATAAACGAGCAATATCCTAAAATATATTTTTACAGGCGGTTGGTGCAGGCAAAGCTTTTTATTGACACTCATTATGCCGATAAGATAGACCTGGATAATATTGCTGATGAAGCATACTTTTCTAAATTTCATTTTATAAGAGAGTTTAAAAATATTTACCGCAAAACGCCACATCAATATTTGATCTCTGTAAGAATTGAAAAGACGCTGGAATTATTGATGGCTGGTAATCCCGTTTCAGAAGTTTGCTATGCAGTAGGGTTTGAAAGTTTAAGTTCCTTCAGCAGGCTGTTCAAACGTATTGTTGGTGTTACCCCTTCTGCATACGCTGCAGAGCAACAAATTAAGAAAGCTGCAATAGCAAAATCACCTTTAGCCTATATTCCCGGTTGCTTTGCTGAAAAAAAGGGGTGGACTAAAAAAATAGCAATTTTAGCGCAATAGAATTCTTTAGCATGCCTGTTCTTTGCGTAACAATTTAAACGCAAAAAACATGATAACTAAAATGACGCACGTTAGCATCTATGTGCTTGACCAGGCGCGTGCTTACGACTTTTATACTAACAAGCTTGGTTTTAAAGTTATAACAGATGTACCTATGCCTGATGGCGACCGCTGGCTTACTGTTTGTCCACCGGAACAGCCGGGTTTTGAAATAATATTATCGCCGGTAACCAGGGGCATATTTTCCAAAGAAACTGCGGATACTTTAAAAGAACTTATAGCAAAAGGAACTTTTGGTGTAGGCCTTTTTACCTGCCATGACATTTTTGCTACCTATGAGGAACTAAAAGCAAAAGGTGTTGAATTTACCAAAATACCTAAAAAGGAATTCTACGGCACCGAGGCAATATTTAAAGACGATTCGGGCAACTGGTTTTCGCTCGCCCAACTTGTTTAAAAAATATATTATACCAGGTATAATTTAAAAATTAACTGAAGCATGAAAACAATGTTTGATAAAGCAACAAGAGATGAATTGATAAGCAGGATTAATACGCTTAAAGAAACCAGCGTGGCCCAATGGGGCAAAATGAATGTGTACCAAATGCTGAAACACTGTGTACTGTGGGAGGAATGGATATCATCCGGGCAAAAAAATAAACAGGTGTTCATTGGCCGTTTATTTGGTAAAATGGCTTTGAAAAATGTTTTGAAAGACAATAAACCCTTGAGGCGAAATACCCCTACAATTCCTGAGCTTATAATAAAAGAAAGCAGTGGCAATATAACGGTAGAAAAAAGGAAATGGATCGCGCATATAGAAGGGTATGCAAATTTTTTAAACCCTGGTTTTGTGCACACTTTTTTTGGAAAAATGACTGAGGAACAAATTGGATATTTAGCGTATAAACATACCGACCATCATCTTCGTCAATTTAATTCTTAGATGATATTAATGTTGAAGTTTATTTTTGTTCCACCATAAGGAACAACAAACTGCTAATATGGAAACACACGCACATCACATACATCATGGGCCGGCAAAAAAAATCTGGCATTATTTCTACGACTTGGGTTTGAACATCCTTCACATTTTACTAAAATATTTAAAATAAAAACGGGAAAATCTCCAGCAGAATACAGGCATCTAAACTGAAAAAAGTTGCTTGCAACTTTAATAGCTTCTATCAAAATTTCATGCCATCCGCATTTTGGCTACAACATTCTTCAATTTGACTACATCCGGCAAATAATAACTGATGACTTTTGTACTTCAATTTTAAACATAAAAAAATGAAGACAATTTTTATCACCGGAGCCTCAACAGGCTTAGGAAAAGCAACAGCAAAATTATTTGCTGCAAATGGCTGGAAAGTTATCGCAACTATGCGTAAACCTGAAAACGAAACAGAACTAAATCTCATAGAGAACATTACTTTGTTGCCATTAGATGTTACCAATCCTGGCCAAATAAAGGAAACAACTCAAAAAGCAATTGCTTTGGGAAACATTGATGTAGTATTCAACAATGCAGGTTATGGGTTAATCGGACCAATGGAAACCGTAACAGACAAACAACTTGTAAGACAAATAGACACAAATATATTGGGTGTAATTCGTGTTACACAAGCATTTATTCCTTATTTCAGGGAGAGAAAAAGCGGGCTATTTATTTCAACAACTTCAATAGGCGGGTTGATTACGTTTCCTTTAACTTCCGTATATCATGCTACCAAGTGGGCTTTAGAGGGATGGAGTGAAAGCCTGGCTTTTGAATTAAATCAATTTGGAATAGGTGTAAAAACCGTTTCGCCAGGTGGAATTAAAACTGATTTTGTTCACCGTTCACTTGATACTACTTCACATCCTGCCTACGATAAATTGGTAGAAAAATTAAATGCCGGCTGGGATGAAAACAATTTTTCATCAGCCGAATTAATTGCCGGCGTAGTTTATGAAGCGGCCACTGACGGAAAAGACAATCTACGCTATTTGGCAGGCGCAGATGCAATAGCCTCTTACGCACAACGCCTGCAAGTGGGTGACGAAGCATTCAGAAAAGGAATTGACCAACTATTTTTTGGAAATTAAAAACATCCATTATAAAGATGATTAGCAAAAAAAATAAGGCAGAAGGGGATAATGACAGAGATGGCAAATGCTGCCGTACATAAAATGATTGATCAAAGGACTGTATCATGGAACATTCCCGATTCACCATACAATTACGCACTAAAAAATATAATAACTTAGCAGGTAAATCTCAGCCATAGATTTGCTTGCTATTACTTTAATAAAATATGAAACGAGCGTTAAAAAATCTTCCGGTTATATTCAATTCCATTTCAGAATTGCATCGTGCATTAGGTTTACCAAAACCTTTGCACCCATTGGTAAGTTTGGTTGATTATGACGAGATAAAAACTGCTCCTGACGAATTGCCAACTTCTTTGATACTCAATTTCTACAAAATTTCTTACAAAAAAGATATCCGGGGAAAAATGAAATATGGACAAAATTATTATGATTTTGATGAAGGTGGATTGGTTTTTATTTCACCCAATCAGTTGCTTGCAGCTGCTGGAGATAACCCGGATTACACGGGCAACAGCTTACTGATTCATCCCGATTTTCTTAGAGATTATCCATTAGGGAAGAAAATTAAAAACTATGGATTCTTTTCTTATTCGGCTAATGAAGCATTACATCTTTCTGAAAAAGAAAAGCAAACCATCGTTTCAATTTTTGAAAATATTCAACAGGAATTAACTACAACGATAGATGATTTTAGCCAGGATGTAATGATTTCTCATATCGAAGTATTGCTCAATTATAGCAACCGTTTTTATAAAAGGCAGTTCATAACCCGAAAGGCTGTTAGTAACGATTTGTTAGAAAAATTGGAAAGTCTTTTGAATGATTATTTCAGCAGTAACATAGCCTTGACAAAAGGCTTGCCTACGGTTCAGTATATTGCGGAACAGCTTAATATTTCGCCACGATATTTAAGTGATATGTTACGTTCAGTAACAGGACGAAATGCACAGCAACACATACATGATAAACTAATTGAGAAGGCGAAAGAAGTACTGTCAACAAGCAATCTGTCGGTGGCAGAAATCGCTTATCAGTTAGGTTTTGAACATCCGCAATCATTCAACAAAATCTTTAAACGCAAAACCAACCTTACCCCAATCGCGTTTAAACAATCTTTTAATTAAATGCATTATGTCATATAGCGCAATAGAATATATATCTGAAGCTCTTATCTGAAACTTTTAAATTTTTTCAAAATAAATTGCGATACAAGATTTTTTGATAAATAAAACTATTCGGATCTTAAACTTATAACCGGATTTGACAGCGCTGCTTTAATAGCCTGGAAACTTACTGTTGCCACGGCTATCAGCATTGACAATAAACCAGTGATAACAAAGACCCACCAACTTATATTGACACGGTATGTATAGTTTTCAAGCCAGGAATGCATCACCCACCATGCAATAGGAGATGAAATGGCAAATGAGATAAGAACCAGTTTTAAAAAATCTTTTGATAAAAGCATTGCAATGCCCGACACGGATGCGCCGAGCACCTTTCTCACCCCGATTTCTTTAATCCTGTTTTCGGCCGTATAAGCAGCGAGTGCAAACAGACCGAGACAGGAAATTAAAATAGTCAGACCGCCGAAAAGTGCCGACTGAATTCCGGTGCGCCGTTCACCTTCAAACTTTTCGGCGTCGGCTTCATCTACGAACCTGTATAGAAACGGATATTCCGGATTGTATTTCTTAAAAATAGCTTCAATTTTTTTCATATTAGCGGATGGCGAATACCGACTATTTAATCTGAATGTTATTGCACCAAACCAGTTTTTTGGGCCTTGAATAATCATGGGCGGAATATTGAAAAAAGCAGAATTGGAAACAAAATCTTTTATAACGCCTACTACAACCCAATTCCCCTGGTTATTTTTCACGATTTGCCCGATGGGGTTTTTAAAGCCCATGACTTTTACAGCTGATTCATTCAACAAAATTGCTGTCGAGTCGGTTGGATAAATGTTTGTATTGATATCACGACCTGCAATTAATTTCAACCCCATCGTTTCTAAGAAATCGTTATCGGTATGAAATTCCGAAAAAAAAGTTTTTGTTTTCGGGTTACTGCCTCTCCATGTATAACTATCATCACCACTCCAGATATATGTAATGGGTGAATTGGATCTCGTTACAGCAATAGCCGCACCGCTATTTAGCAGTTCATTCTTTATCAATCGGTATTGCTTATTCATTTCTCCTTTCACATAGGCGAAAGCGAGATGATCTCTTTTATAACCAGGATCGCGTTTGCTGCCATAATCGATTTGCCTGTAAATAATGATGGTGCAGATAATAAAAGTAATAGCAAAACTAAATTGTAACACCACCAATATTTTCCGGATACTTACTAAATTATATGCTGTTTTAAATGTTCCTTTGAGGACACTAATCGGTTTATAAGTTGATAAGTAAAAGGCAGGATAGCTTCCGGCAATCAAACCAGTAAACATAACAAATCCAATAATACCCAGCCAAAAATATAGATTTGTATAAGGAATAAACAGATCTTTCCAGGTAAGCCAGTTAAATCCTTTAATAGTTAGTTGAACAATCATCAAGCCAATGATGCCTGATAAAAAAGAGATCATGATTGATTCTCCCAGAAATCGCATAACAATTGAAGTCTTCCCTGCGCCCACTACTTTGCGAATACCAACTTCCTTGCCGCGTTTTACACTGCGTGCAGTACTTAGATTCATATAATTTATACAAGCGATGAGAAGAATAAATCCGGCGATAATGCTGAATAGCCGTACATTTTCAATACCCCCGCCAACAATTTTTCCATTTTCAAATCGCGAATAGAGTCGCCACTTCGCCATTGGATGGACAAAAATTTCGTTATTTACATCGCTTGCCTGTGTTTTGATGATATCACGGAAACGATCATTTGCAATTTTTTCAGTAACACCAGGCCTGAGTAATACGAATGTCAGAATTGAACTATTCCCCCAACTTTTATTTTCCCATCCCACCTCCTTCATATAGCTCCATGGGACGAGATATTCAAAATTGAATGTTGTGTTATTGGGTAAATCCTTCATAATCCCCGTTACCATAAAATAAGCGTTGCTATCAATCCTGATTACCTTACCCATGGCATTGCTATCAGCAAACATTTTTTTTGCAAATTTTTCCGTGATCACCATTGAGCGCGGAGAGCTCAATGCTGTTTCAATATTTCCTTTTATAAGTGGGAAACTAAAAATTTTGAGAAAGGAAGGATCGGTCATATTGCCCAATGCCTCAAAATGTTTTTCACCAACAGTAAGAACAAACGGACCGACTCCATTCAAACGTGCTGCTTCTTCAACCTGCGGGTAACTCGTTTTTAATACGGGTGCCAACAGCATCGGTGTGCCGGGCCAGCAATCGGGTTTTCCTTCAAATACTGTCCGGCTGTACATCAGGTAAATGCGATCTTTCTTTTTGTGAAACTGGTCAAAGCTCAATTCATTCTGTACTAATAATAAAATAAGAATGGCACTTGCCATACCGATTGCCAAACCGGAAATATTAATTAACGAAAAACTTTTATATCGAAACAGGTTTCTCCAGATGACTATGAAGTAATTTTTAAAGATGCCGCCGCCATTAAAAAAATTATAAAATGCCCCGGTTTTTTTTGATTGTTTTTCCCATGTTATTCTTTCGGCTTTTTGTTTTTGCAGAGCCTTTTTCGCCATACGTTCAATATGCCAGGCATAAACACTTTCTATTTCTGCTTCATTTTTTTTAACACCCGGTTTCCATTGATCCGTTATTATTTCCATGAAGTATTGCACATCAGGATTTTTTTGCAACAACTTCTGTAATTCATACAATTCTTTTTCGGAGGCTTCACCAGCTATTTTTTTGCTGACCAAACGCCAAATATCATCCTGGTTATTCATATTTCAATTCCTTAATCAATTATTAAAATTTATAGCGCAAATGAAATCGAATGCTATACCAATGAATGCAAAGGCAATACCCAAATCTATAAAATTGGAAAACAAGAATTTATGATTAGAGGCGCTTATCAACCTGTTCGGTTTCGATACGATAGTGTTCATTAATAACCTTAATTTCTGTTGATTGTCGGGCTGGAAAGCTGCCGGGTTTTTGAAGACCGAAATAATAATTATCTATTCATCATAGTTACGATTCACACATATCAATACTGTCGTTTATCTAGTAAATCGGTCATTCATCGATCAAATTTTTAAATGGGATATTGCTGATTTAGTTTACATGTATTAATGAAAACTAAACCTTAAACGATGAAAAAAATAATAATCTTTACGTGTCTGTGTATTGCAGTCATTTTCGTTTCGTCTTGTTCAAAAGATAAAGCAAAGAGCCCCGCAACACCGGGTGTGCCACCACCCGGTAATTCAGGTTATTTTTTTGAAAATACAGAATGGACGGGTGTTGCAGCTACTTACGGGCAGGAATATCCGCAGCCCTGCTACCTGCGATTTAATGGCGATACAACTGTTTCAGTGTATGTGTTATTCGCATGGATAATGGATAACGTCAATTTGGAATATCATGATAGCACTGTTGGACATATAACATCTATTGACACAGTGACGGATGGAATGATCACGATACAGGTAACATTTCCTTTTACTTCGGATCAGCAGGTTTATCATATTACAGATAAAAAAACACTCTATGGGAGTCCATCGCCAACCTCAACAGTATTTTATTACAATGCTTTCAGCCCGTCATTAGAATTATGTCCTAAAAATATTCCATCTGTTTCCGGCACCAATTGGGCAACCAATAAAATAACCGGTTCAGGACCAGCGGAGGGTATGTACGAATATCCCGATATTACGACTTTTGGTTTTAGTGTTGATGGCTTCACTTCTTATGTAAGAAACGGGAAAATTATTACCTATACGCCTCCTGACCAGACCGATCTGTTATTATACAAATATTCTCAGATTGGTCCCAGGCTTTACTTCGCGGGTTATAATGAAACCACTGATAAACTGATCGTTTATTATGGAGTATTATCTCCCGATGGTAATACCATATTAGCGGATTGTCGTAACCATACTGATACAAGGTTGCCCAATTATGTACAAACGATAAATTGGTACGGTCCATCAGGTACTACTCCAAATACGCACAGAGTCAATTAGCGGATAATATAAAAGTGGTGCCCGTTCCCGGATTTGATTCAATGGATATTTTATAATGAATGGCTTTGGCAAGATCCCTTATCAAATGAAAACCAAATCCGGAACGGGCATTCATAACATTGCTTTCTTCAAAAAGCATTTTCGCCTGTTCCGCGCGGATTCCTGGTCCATTATCCTTAATAGAGAGAATAGTTTTTCCTCCGGATTTCAATGCCTTCCATTCTATCAAACCCTCGGGCGACTTGCCGACAGATTTGATGGCGTTAGCAGTAAGATTTTGCATGATGACCTGGAGATAATTTTCATCAGCCGAAACTTCCAGTCGATCAGCATCGCTGAAGCTGATCTGTACAGGCCCGGAATGAACAAAGAATTTTTGCAGGTAATCAAACAAACTACTTACAGGAACCAGTTTAATATTTGGTTTAAAATGCTCCATCTGCTCTTTACTCCAGAGAAGCATTGTTTCCAGGGTTTGCAATAACTCCTGCGTGGATTGGCCAATTTGCTGCTGACCGGAATTCTTGTCTTCATCCGATAGCAGGTCAGGCGCATTTTTTGACAAGTGTAAATAATTTGCCAGGCTTGAAATCGGACTTCGCAGGTCATGACTAAGGATTCCAAAGAATTTTAATTTTATCTTATTCGCCTCATCAAGCTGGTTATTCAAAACCATCAGGGTTGTATTCGATTTTTTTCTCATCCTGTTTTGCCAAAAAAGTAACGCCCCGATAACTGCAAGCAGCGCCAATCCAATAACCATGAGCAGCAATGTTTTTTGCTGGCTGATCAGTTTCAATTTATTGATTGAAATTTCGTTATCCTTTAGTTCAATCTTATACCTGCTCTCTAATCCGGCCAGCTCATTCTTTTTATCTTGTGAAAAAAGTGAATCATTGATTGAATAGTACGATTTAAAATCCTGCAGCGCCTGCCCGTATTCTTTTCTTTCTTCTTTTATTTTGGAAAGTAATAAATACAGGTTAGCCTGGTATTCAATATTGTTTGTTTCCTTACAATAATCGAGTCCTTTGTTTAAATAATATTCAGACTTACTCAGTAATCCGTCTTTTTCTTTCGGATTACTTTGAAGCGCAAGGTTATAATATGCGTCGCCCAGGTTTGTGAGATTTCCTATGGAGTAAAGCGAAGAAGGCCCGATTTCGTCGAAGATCTTTTGTGCCTTAAGCAACGCTTCAATCGCCTTTTTATAATCCGGGTATTCAAGCGTCGCTTTTTGAGCGAGAACCTGCGCGACAGCTGACTGGTTACCCATTTCTTCATATTCACTCAATGCACTATCGATATATTTTTTAGCGGAAGCAGTGTCGTCGAGTTCTTGTTTTATCATCCCTATTTCAAAAAGTGCTTTCCCGATATTATTGTGTGAATGTGAAAGCCGGCCATATTTCAAAGTCATAAACGCATATTCCAAAGCTTTTACACGATTTTTCTGGGCATTAAAGCTTGCAGTTAAATTTGTGCCCACCAGCGAAATCTGTTCATCGTTTTTTGTTCTCTCTGCAATGGCAAGTGCTTTAAAATAATAATCGAGAGCATTTGAATATTTGGATTCGCGCTGATAACTTCTTCCGATATTGTTGAGGTTGCTGATCATGCTGAATGAATTGCCAAGTTCTTCATTGATCTTGTAACTCTGCTCAAAATAAATCCTTGCCTGTGTATTATTTCCGGTATCTCCGACCAATAATCCGATCAGGTTATTGAACCTGGCAACTCCCTTTTTATAATTTAGTTTTTCTGAAAGTGTCAATGCTTTCTTCGCATATACGATGCCTTTAGAAGGATCCATTATCCAATATGTCTCTGCTATTTTGCCCAACGATTTCAACTGATTGGTATCTTCTTTCATTGCCGGGAGCCCTTCGAGAACGGAATCGATCAGGGCCTGTCCTTTTTTTTGCGCTGAAACAGTAATGGATAAAAGAATCAATGAAATGTAAAAAAATAATTTCATCAGGTTAAGGGTTTAGTAATTTATCAAGGGATTCCTTGTAACTTCTGCCAACAGGCAAAACCCTGCCCTGCACGATGATTTCTTTTGAATTGATTTTTTGTATCATTTGCTTCGATACCGCGTAGCTGCGGTGAATGCGGATAAAATGCCGGAAGAATTTTTCTTCAAGTATATTTCCTAAAGAAGTCAGCACGCAATATTTTTTTTCTTTGGTGATGATCCCGGTATAATCTTTCAGTGCCTCCAAATAAATAATATCGGGCAATTGGATTTTAATCCGGCTATGACCGTCTTTGATAAATAAACTGTCACCTTCTGAAGAATGGTCGAATAATTCAGCCTTATGATGTATGTCCAGGTAATATTTTAGTCGCGTCATGGACGATTCGAATCGTTCTGCATTCAGCGGTTTAACCAAAAAGTCCAATCCATTCACATCAATAGCGGGTAATGCATAATCCGGATAAGCAGTTATAAAAATACATGCCTTTACTTTTTCCAGATGAACGCGCAAATCAAGACCACTGATACCCGGCATATCTATATCCAGGAAAACGACATCAGGAAATGATTTTTCGGCTGCTTCGATAGTTGGGCGGGCACCATCGAAAACGCCTTCTATCTTTAAGAATGAATATTGCCTGACAAATGAAACAGTGGTCAGCCGGTCCATCAAATTATCGTCAACGATAAAGCATTTGTACTCCATTTCGCCAGTCATCATCGGTGTTTAATCTTTTCAATTTACTACTATTCCGGGAAACGCTATTTGCGGAACATAGTAATTGTCTTAATTTATAATAGTGGCAGTAAATTTGATAAATCCGAAAAATTATAATTCTTAAAACATGTCATCACAATCTGTAGCAGAAAAAACAAATACCCTCATTATCGGAGCAAGCGTTTCGGGTTTAGCTTCCGCCGCTTCCTTGCAAAAACAAAATATTGAATATACCATTATCGAAAAACAAAACCAGGTGGCTACGCCATGGCGTAACCATTATGACCGTCTCCATTTACATACAAGCAAAAGATTTTCCAACCTCCCATATAAAAAGTTTGGAAAAACAATTCCTAAGTATCCGGGCCGACAACAGGTGGTTGATTACTTGGAGGATTATCAAAAAGAATTTAATATCAATCCTGTTTTTAATACTGAAGCGATATCAGTAAAGAAAGAATCTGATTATTGGATCACCGAAACAACCCACGGCATATTCAAATCAAAATATTTGATAATGGCTACGGGCGCCTATGGTAAACCCCAACACATCAACTTTAGAGGTATGGAAACATTTCCCGGAAAAATCCTTCACAGTTACGTATACAAAACAGGCAAAGATTTTAAAGGACAAAACGTGCTGGTAGTAGGTTTTGGCAACTCGGCCTGTGAAATTGCAATTGATTTATACGAACAGGGTTCAATGCCCTCTATGTCCGTCCGCTCTCCTGTAAACGTGATTCCACGGGATGTTTTGGGCCTGCCTGTGTTGGAATTGAGTTTATTATTGAGCCGCCTTCCACCACGCATAGCCGATACCGTTAGCGCCCCTTTGATAAAATGGTTAATTGGTGATCTTAGCAAACTGGGACTCAAAAAAATGCCTTACGGTCCGCTGGAAGAAATCCGTAGAGATGGTAATGTTCCGTTATTAGACATTGGCACCATTCAACATATCCGGAAAGGGCACATAAAAATTTATGACAATATTGATTATATCGAAGGCAAAATCATCCATTTCAAAGACGGCAAAAAAGAAAATTTTGATGCCATTGTTGCCGGTATCGGATACTACCGGGATTATGCTGAAATAATTGATGTTGATAAGAGTCGTTTTGTAGATTTACAAGAAAATATAGATAAGCAAAAATATTTTGGAAAAGATGGTTTGTATTTCTGTGGTTATTGGATCAGTCCGATGGGCCAGATCCGGGAGATTGCCTCAGACGCACAAAAAATTGCAAGGGATATTGCTAAAAAAGAAAATCTTTCGAAAAATTAACTTAGTTAAGATTTCACCTTGTTTATTTTCCTTCATACTTATTCCCCGATTCAACGCGTTTATTGTCACAAACTGCTCGTTCATGAAAAAATGAATTCTCAATTATTTTAATTGTATATTTTCAGGATCGGCCATTGTTAAAAGCCCTTTAAAAGCGAATACGATTCACTGTTATCTCTAAACCAAAACAAAAATGATTATAAACTGCAGTCCCGATTTGAATCGGGGTCAATCAACCCTTATAAAACAACTTCTTTTTCTTTTCCTGGTCTCCATATCCCTCATGAGTTGCCTCAGCAATAAAAGGCTGGACAAATGGGTAGCTAAGCACTACAGTGAATCACAACAACCGCAGAAAAAGAATAGCAGGAATGTGAATAACAATTACCTTACTGTAACGACCACTATGATTTCTATGGGAGACCTCTATTCGACTTCGCAAAAAACCAATAGCTATTTATTGCCACTGCTTTTTTACTGGAAATTTGATTTTAGAAATTCCTGTACTCTCAATCCGCAGATAGGTATTGACAATTTTACAACGACGGTGCTTGCCTATGCCAATAAAAAAGGATTGAAGCAAAAATTGAATGGTCGGACGGTAGAATTGTCGGTCGATGAAATGCCGCATATATTCGATATGGATGATAAAGGTTATATGGTATGGGTCATTCTTTTTTATTTCGGGAAAGAAGAGCTGTCCATTCAACCGCAGAATAAGGACATTGTCGTGTCGTATAAATTAATGCAGGATGGCACAGAAACGAAAAAAGGCAAGATCACTATTCCCGATGTCAGCAAAAGTATTTATCTTAAAATGTTTCAGTCGACCAGGAAAAAGACCTGGCAATTCCTGGAGCAACATGATGCGAACATAACTGCAGCGAGCCGACTGGTTATTGATAAATTGATCGAATTGTAATTGTTACAGGAATGGCTAATAACTTTTAGATCCTGTTATCAAATGCCGATGATATTATTCCAATTAATATTTAATCACTAACGGGATTCCTCATCTGCCGTTTGCTCTGAGCACAGTTATATCTTTCTTAATCTGATCGTCGTAGGTTTTTTTCACGATATAATGCCATTGCTTATCTAATACATCAACAAAAAATATCTCTCCGGTCTTATGACTTTTGACGGCCTCCTGGAATTCTTTAGGCATCATTTCTTCTCCGAAAAACCAACCGGTATCGCCATGAGTATTATTGCCATCCATCGTGTATTGATCGGAGAGCTGATCGAATGAAGCACCTGCAACGGAAGCTTTTTGTACGATCAGTTTCCTGAGGCTGTCGACCTGTGTTGCGGTCAGCGATGCTCCATCCAGAAAAATATAATTTGCCCTGTAATTCACTGTCTCCGTTGCCTCGATCACTTTGTATGTAACATAGCCGACGGAAAAAACATCGCCTTTAGTTTGTCGCAATAACCTTTTGTTAATGACGGATGTATCCTTTCCATAGTCCAGTTTGAGCAAGGCTGGTTTGAGCGCCTGGTTGGCATCAATGAATTGTTGTGCCTGCTGAACATTCACAATTTTTTGAAATTGTTCAGTCACCGTTAATTGTGCGAAAATGGGTGCTGAAAAGAGCAGGAATAAGCCCGCAAGAATAGTTTTCATATTTTTATTTTTAGCCTGATTCATTAAAAAAAATATCTCCATTTTTTGTTTATAAAACGTCAAATACAGTTTATGAAGATAGTATTTTTCATAATATTCAGCTGTCAGGGCAACAATGTGCAAGGAAAGAAATAGTTAATTAAATAATAAAAATGAGATATGAACTAGTAATTTCCCTCCTGCTTAATTAGCTAATTCGTCACTGGTTCGTTGTGGACCTGATTACTTCCGCCATTATAATACCAATCAGGTTATCACAATTTGTGATAACCTATCATTGCTTAGGTTCAGCTTTTTAATTGATAATAAAACCTGTAGTTAAATCAAACGATCACTAATATTTTTTGTCATGATATAATTTGAAAATCGCAAGCAGTTTTTTTGATTATTGGCGTGAGGTTTCTCACCCCGCGAATTGGTCTTATATTAGAAATCCCGATGGCGGGGTTCGAAATGACGACGAAGCAGTGAGCCGTCATTGTAAACCCCGCCACTGAGACTCGTGCAATTCTTCAATCCTTTAATCATGGTTCAGACTTTAGTGTTATATTCAATATTTAAATTTTCAATGCCAAAAAAATAAAAAATGAAACGTTTTAAACTGATTGCTCTTCTTACAGCACTTCTTTTTTGTATAAACATACAGTTTGCATTTTCGCAATCCTCATCACGATTCAGCTCTGAGAAATACGTAAATGGCAAAGACACGCTAAACTACCGGTTACTTTATCCTGATTCGGATCCATTGCGGCGATACCCGCTCGTGATTTTTTTGCACGGTTCGGGTGAACGTGGTAGTGATAATGAGGCCCAGTTAAAATGGGGCGTTGCGAATTTCGCAACGGACCAGAATATGATGAGGCATCCGGCTCTCGTCATCGCGCCGCAATGTCCTGAAAAAATGAGCTGGTCCAATTTTTCACGGTCACAAACCAGTTCGGAAATGCGTTTGCAGCCGACGCCGAGCAAACCCTTGGAGCTCGTGATCGGGTTGATCCATCAATTAATGAAAACGATGCCGGTTGATAGTAACCGGATTTATATCACCGGACTTTCCATGGGAGGTTACGGAACCTATGATGCTATTGAAAGATATCCCGGTTTATTTGCAGCAGCGGTTCCTGTTTGCGGCGGCGGCGATCCGTCAAAAGTTGTATCGATCGTGCATTTGCCCATTTGGATTTTTCACGGGTCAGAAGATCCTGCTGTGAATCCTTCTTATTCCCTGGATATGCTGGAAGCATTGACCAAGGCCGGTGCTCATCCTGGATTTACGCAATATCCCGAAGTAGGACATTTTTCATGGCTCGGCGCTTATAGCGATGCATTGATGATTGAATGGTTGTTCAGACAGCATAAGTAATCATCTCAATATATTAAATTCGGATTTCTGATTTTGGGATTTCTTTTAAATAGTAAGAAAATTGCATTTTCAAACAAATCCTTGCGCCCGAAATTAAAGTAAGCTTCATAAAATTCGCAATGCAGGTGAGTTTCATTAAAATCAGGCACAAGTTGTTCTGATAAGCAGAGAGACAAAAATAAAGCGAGTCCGTAAATGCCTATCGGAAACACTTGCGCCAGCTCCCTATATTTGGAAACACATACTTGCGCTAGTGTGGGGCTAAGCGATATCATTTATATCTAATAAATTGAATAAATTTGATGAAAGTAACAATTGTGCAAGGCAAGCAAAATCGAATGGGAAACTTGAAAAAGGAAATAAAATTGCTTGCTACTAAATATTCAACGGAATTAAAGAGCCAAATTGAAGAACGCACTGAGGAAATGAAAGGGGATGATAATTCGCATTATTTAATTTATCAAGTTTTAGGAATTTCAGGAGAAGAAGGGGCATTAATTGACGGATATCAAAATAAAGGCAGGTTTCTCTATAAGTATGCCGGTTCATTTTTAGAATCAGCGGCAACATTATGTTTTCAATACAGCCATCCAGAAGGTAAAAAAGAGAAGATTGCAAATCCTTTTGGACAAAAACCTAAAACTTTTGAGATTGATTATTTAGTAGGCAAAGATGCTATTGAAATTAAATGGAAAGACGCCACTACAGACGGAGATCATATTACTAAGGAACACGCAAGAGTTAAAGCAATAAGTCAGAAAGGTCTAAAACCGATAAGAATAATGTTTTATTACCCGCATCGAAAACAAGCAATAAGAATTCAAGATACATTAAAAACACTGTATGCAGGTGTAAAAGGGGAATATTATTCAGGAGATGAGGCTTGGGCTTTTCTTAAAAAATATACTGGAGTTGATTTGAAGAATATTTTAACTGAAATTGTAGAAGAAAAGACAGAAAGGCATGATAAATAAAATAATGACTGGTGATTCACGAGAGGTACTAAAATCAATAGCCAGTAATTTCGTTGATTTAATATACCTCGACCCTCCTTTTTTTACTCAAAAGCGGCATTCGCTTAGAGAGAAAAAAAGTGAAAAGGAATATTCTTTTTCTGACAAATGGAATTCTTTACAAGATTATTTAGACTTGATTAAATTAATTTTAATTGAAGCAAAAAGAGTTTTAAAAGACACAGGAAGCATTTTTGTACATTGTGATAAAGTTGCATCGCATTATATTCGAGTGCAGTTGGATGAGGTGTTTGGGTTTAACAATTTTAGAAATGAAATAATTTGGAATTATAAAAGATGGTCAAACTCTAAAAAAGGACTATTAAATAGTCATCAAAATATATATTTTTATTCGATGACCGAAAACTTCAAGTTTAATAGAATATATACAAATTATTCTCCGACTACAAATCTTGATCAAATACTTCAAGAGAGAGTTCGTGGCAAAAATGGGAAATCAAAATACAAAGTTGATGAAAATGGTAACGTTGTTATAGGGAAAGAAAAAAAAGGAGTCCCTTTATCGGATGTATGGGAAATACCTTTTTTAAATCCAAAGGCAAAAGAAAGGTCTGGTTATCCAACTCAAAAGCCCGTTCTTCTCTTAAATCAAATTTTAAATATTTCAACTGATGTTGGGGATATTGTTTTAGATCCATTTTGTGGTAGCGGGACAACATGTATATCTGCAAAACTTCTTAAGCGAAAATATATTGGAATAGATATTTCTGAAGAGGCGACAAATCTAACTAAGCAACGTTTAGAAGACATGCTAGTAACTGATTCGGTGCTATTAAAAAATGGGAAGGAAGATTATGCAGAAAAAGATGAAATAGTGATTTCCATTTTAAACTCAATAGGAGCATTCCCTGTTCAAAGGAATTCAGGAATTGATGGCTACTTAAAAAAGAACTATAATGGAAAGCCTGTGCCTATTAAAATTCAAAAGAAAAATGAAACAATTGAAGATGCGATAAACAAACTTGAAAAAGCATCTTTAGTGTATAATTATGCTATGAAAATAGTTATTCAAACGAACTTATTATCTGCTAAAAGTTTATTTCCCAAACATTCTGACATTATTATTATTAAATCCAACGAACTTGCTATTTTGAGCTTGTTCGAAAATGAAATTTCTTTAAGGATATGAGTTGAATGTAAATCAATTGAACTTCGTAGCAATCATTAATCTTAAAAACCTAAATGAAATTATGGATAAGGGCTCTCTCTCTATTTTTCTAAAATCCCTGAAATTAGCGATTTCACTTACTGTATTTTGGGGATTCAAAATCAAAAAACTCTGCTACCGTAAGTTTAAACGCCTTTGCTATCGCAGCAATATGACTTACCGAACAATTCACCTCCGCATTTTCAATCCTCTTAATTTGCCTCACCTCAAAATCTGTATCATCAGCTAATTGCTGTTGCGTTTTATTTTGAGCCTTACGAAGCTCTTTTATTCTTTGACTGATTTTATTTAACAGTTTTTGGTCGCGGTAGTATTTCACGCTTCCAAGATGGTGGATTATCTTTAAATTATTAGTGTCAAATTTGACACCTTAATGATTTAATTATTTATCTTTGGCAAATGAAAAACCCTCATCAAAGCCGAAAGACTATTAAATAAAAAATACAAGAGAGTCAAACGCCTACTCTGCCTTGAGAATTCAAATGTGTCAGTCCATTTTTTCAAGGTTGAGGAAAACAGCATCATCAAAACCAAAATAGTCTTCTATATCATTTATTCCAACGAGTGTATTATTTATGATGTCTCTGTTGATAAAATTATCCTGGCTCCTGCAAAAAAAAATAATTCGGGTAGCGGCGCGTGACCATCTTCGCAAACCTTGGCGAATAAAAATTTGAGGGTTCGTATGAAAACGGTCAAAGAACGACCCAAAGCCCTTAGAATAATTTAAACCCGCCTTACCTTTGCAAAAAAAATCAAATGAAAGCATTCCTCGGTATGGGACTACTCGGTTCCAATTTTGTAAAGGCCATGATCAAAAAAGGAGAAACCGTCCAGGTATGGAACCGTACGTTTACAAAAGCAAAAGAGCTGGAAAAATCTGGCGCGAGGGCATTTGAAAATGTGGCGGACGCTGTTCGTGGCGCGGATATTATTCATCTCACGTTGAAAGATGATGAGTCAGTAAACGATGTGTTGCGAAATGCGCAACCCGGACTCAAACCCGGCGCCATCATTATCGATCATACAACGACTTCCGTTCCCGGGGCGATTGAGAGAACCAATGCGTGGAAAAATATCGGGTTTACTTATCAGCATGCGCCTGTATTCATGGCACCAGCCAATGCGTTCGAAGGCTCCGGATTTATGCTCATATCCGGTGACCAGTCTCTTGTGAATAAATTGGATAATCAGTTGTCTCTGATGACCGGGAAACTGATCAATTTCGGTCCGGAAACCGGGAGAGCGGCCGCTTTGAAACTCGTCGGCAATTGTTTCCTGGTTGGTTTCACCGCTGCGTTGGGCGATTCGCTGACCCTGGCTGAATCACTCGGCGCGCCGATTACAGATCTTAATACATTATTTGCTTCGTGGAATCCGGCGACTTCCATCTCCGCAAGAATCAAACGGATCACGCAGGAGGATTTATCAAAGCCATCCTGGGAACTCAACATGGCAAGAAAGGATACCAATTTGTTTTTGAGCGCCGCGAAAAACGCAGAAAAAAATCTTACCGTTATACCAGCGGTTGCGGCGTTGATGGATCACTGGATCAGCAAAGGCCACGGTGGCGACGATTGGACCGTGATCGGCAAAGGACAATTATAACACGTACTTATTTAAAAACGAACTGGTAAAATGAGTATTTGCTCAAAAAGCTATCGGTCATGCTTAAATAAATGATATAGAAAAGAAAGCAGGTTTCTGCTACCTGCGAATAAATCAGCAATCTCAAAAGTTATAACAAAAAGCATAGCATAAAAATATGGCTGATAAGCTTCCGAAAATGGGATGATCTTTTTTGAAATCACTTTTTTAATGAACCTTGAGCGATTAAAGATAAAAGTAATTGAAGCACCTAAAAATGCTCCGGCAAGGATATCTGTTGGATAGTGATAGCCAAGATATACTCTTGGAAAAAAGATTAAAATGATCGAATATAATAGAGTAATTACTCCTGCTTTTTTAGAAACAAAAAAGAACCCAGTTGACAGGGACATAAAAAGTGCCGCATGATCGCTCGGGAATGAACTCAATTTGCTAAGGTATGGACTGGTACCATCAGAAGAAGAAAACAGAAATTCAGGATTTAAAAATGGTCTGGGCCTGAATGGTGCTAAACCAGCCAGCATCAAAGTTATTATCATGACAAAAAAAATCGAAATCAGGGTCGCTAAAATATTCACCCTTTTTTCAGAAAGAACCCGATTTGGCTTAAACCAAAAGTACCATATCAAAATCGCAAAAACCCCTCCTTTAAGTAAATTATTGTTCTCGGAGATAAAGTTCATCGAATAATAAAAGTTATAGGAGCGGCTAACATGCTTCAATAAAAAATCAATCATTGATTTGTCAAAATAATTCATATATGCAGCAAACGTTTTTCTACAATTTGATCCCGGTTAGCGGGAGCAGGGCAATGGATAAATATACTATTTTATATATGCATTGTCAATGATTATGAGGTAACATTTAAGAGTTTCAGATTGGCTCTTGGGCTGTTCTCTTTATTTTGGATTAAGAACTAATCTGTTTGGAATACTGTGTTTGATCCTGGAATATAGATTAAGCAAGCGCTCGTATATCCTACACTGCTAATATTGTAACTCCCAAATCATAAATAATTCTCCTCCAAAAATCATCATTTCTTTTGTATCGAAAGTGACAGCATACCGTATGACACGCGTTTGATGTGGTCGATTTATTGTTCGTTCGGGTTTCAGTTGTCTTTTGTTTGCTTCCTTTGCTTTTGGTTAACGGATTGTTATGACTAATCCCCTTACTACTTTTATTTTGCATTGCAAATACGGATATATGGAAGATGATGGGCACTAAATGATGGCTAATGATGAGTTATTTAACAGTTTTAAAGTATATATTAAAATTAATTGTTGCTATTAGAGATATCTTGCTATGAAAGCTTTCTGCAAAAAATATTATTCCAGGTTGGCGGCATCCACCTTAAGATTTAATAGCTTAGTGGAGTTAATTTTTTTATTCACGTGAACATACAAGTTATATTATTCAAAATAATTCCTGTACTACTGTTTCTGTCAGGAATTATTTTCAGCAATAAAGCCATTGCGCAGGTTGACAGCACCGCTGCTAAAGATTCTGCGTTGCTTAAACAGGTAGAGCAGCAAATGCAGGCAAATACGCCACCAACTACTCCACCTCAACAAAACCGGTCAGGCATTTCGGCGAACCCTGATATAGGAGTGGTTGCCGATTTTCGGGGAGCATATATCAGCCAGGGCAAAAAGAATTTTGATGCTTATCTGAATGAAACAGAAGTTTCATTTCAATCCGTTGTTGATCCATATATCAGGGCGGATTTTTTTGTTTCATTCGCAAGAGATCCTGACACGCATAAGTATGGAGTAACGATCGAAGAAGGTTATCTCACCACACTTTCGCTTCCCGCAAAATTGCAATTGAAAGTCGGAAAGTTCAGGGAAGCAGTTGGCAAAATAAATCCAACCCATCCACATGCTTTACCTTTTGTCGATTTGCCCAATGCATTCGTAAATTATTTTGGAGAGGATGGCCTGAATGATGAAGGCGCTTCGCTGAGCTGGCTGCTTCCAAACAAAGCTTTTTACCAGGAATTTGTTTTCCAGGCAACTTCAGGAGCAGAGTCATCTCCAAGTTTTTTCCGTGGTGATAATAATCGTTTTATTTATCTCGGTCACCTGAAGAATTTTTTTACGCTGACGGATAATGCAACTTTGGAATTTGGTTTAACAGGAATTTCGGGGCCCAATGATTCTTCACGCGTTACCAATATCGGCGCAGCCGATATCACTTATAAATGGAAACCGGTCCAGATGAACACTTATAAATCGCTTACATGGCAGAATGAATTTTTTTACAGCAATGCAAAATATACTGCCAATGAAATGTTAAACAGCTTTGGATTGTATTCCTTTGTAGAGTACCAGATTTCGAAACGCTGGTTTTTAACAGGAAGATATGACTACGCTCAAAAACCTTTCGACAAAAATATAGTCGAACAGGCGTATTCGCTGACAGCAGGCTGGCTGGCAACTGAATTTCAAAAAATAGAATTTGAAGGCAAACAGACCAATGTTAATGTTCAGCAGGATTATTGCCAGTTTTGGTTGCGTTGGATATTTGTAATTGGTGCGCATGGTGCACACCAATATTAAAAACAATTTAAAACAGATCATGAAAAAAATCATTATAATTTTCTCATTATCGCTGATCATTATTTCAGGTGTAACTGCGGCGCCGATAAAGGTAGTCACCACAACCATGGATCTGAGGAGCATTACAGAAATGATTGGCGGCAATAAGGTTTCCGTACTATCAATAGCCACAGGTTATCAAAATCCACACTTTGTCGATCCGAAGCCGAGTTATATCATGAGTCTTTCAAATGCAGATCTTTTTGTAACGGTAGGACTTGATCTCGAAACAGGATGGTCGCCCCAGTTGGTTGCAAGCTCAAGAAATGCAAAAATTCAAAAAGGTTCACCAGGTTATGTAGATGCATCGGAAGGAGTGGCTTTGCTCCAGGTTCCATCTTCTGTTAACAGGGGTGAAGGCGATATCCATATTTATGGAAACCCGCACTACTGGCTGGATCCAATGAATGGAAAAATCATTGCAAGAAATATTGCCAATGGTCTGGAAAGGATCGATCCTTCTAACAAATCATTTTATGAAGCGAACCTTCAAACATTTTCTGCCAGGGTCGATACAAAATTAAAAGAATGGACAACGAAAATGGCGCCATTCAGAGGAAGTAAAATCATTGCTTACCACAACGAATGGGTTTATTTTGAAAAAAGATTCGGCCTGGAGATAGTAGATTTTATGGAGCCCAAACCAGGCATTCCACCATCGCCATCTCAATTAGTGAAAGTGATCAATGAGGTAACAGCAAATAAAATAAAAGTAATTATTTCATCACCCTATTTTACTACCTCATCATCCGATGTGGTTTCAAAACAAACCGGGGTTAAAGTATTAACGCTTGCCACTTCAACCGGCGCTTTCAACGACGTCAAAAATTATTTTGATTTGTTCGATTATGATGTTGAGAGGTTAGTTGCTGTGCTTAAGTAATTCGGCAAGGTACAAGAGACAAGGTTCAAGGTACAAGGTACAAGAAGCCTGTACTTTTTTTTAATATTGTAACTTGGTCATTGCGCCTTGTATCTTGTCTCTTGTACCTTGAACCTTGTATCTTGTGCCTTAAAATAAAACAGTCATTATGTTCGAAATGTTTCAGTTGCCGTTCATGGCGCAGGCCTTTATGGCAGCAGTTATTACGGGAATCCTGTTGTCGTATTTAGGCGTGCATGTTGTGGGCAGGGGAATTGTTTTTGTTGATCTTGCACTTGGACAGATATCTTCACTAGGTGTTGCGTTTGCAGTTTTTATTGGTACCGGACTCACTTCGATCCCGTTGATATTTACTTTATCCGGTGCCCTGCTCATGTCATTTATTAATATCAGAGACAAACGGCTGAAACAGGAAGCCATCATTGGAATATTATATGCGTTTACATCAGCCCTTACGGTATTATTAATTTCAAAAACTCCCCATGGAGATTCTGATATACAGGAAGTGCTTTTTGGTAATATATTATCTGTAAGCAAGGAGCAAATCACTACGATAGGAATTGCAGCGGCGGCTATACTCCTTGTCCAATTCATTTTTTTCAGGAAATTTTTTGCCTTGACTGAATCATTTGAAAATGGCATAAACCACCTCATGGGCATATTTAATATCTGGAATTTTTTGTTTTATATTTCCATTGGACTGGCCATCGTTTTTGCAGTCAGGATCAATGGAGTAATTCCTGTCTTTTCATATCTTATTATTCCGGCAGTATCCGCCATTTTGCTTACAAAAAATAAGACGACTGTTTTAATAATCGCGATGCTCATCAGCATACTGGGAAGCTTCTTTGGCTTAAACTTTTCTTTCCATTATGATTTTCCTGCAGGTTCTTCCATTGTAGTAGTTCTTGGTGGCATTTTTATATTGGCATCTGCTTACGGGATCATCAGGACATTGCTAATAAAAAAGCAAACAGGTAATACCCAATAACCACAAATACAATATCGTTCCCCATGATAGCTGGTTTACCCGAACCAGGAAATACCAATTATTTACTGTTCTGACCCTTTAAAAGACCAGACTAATTAATAAATCAATTTAGTCGCTTAAATTTGGGTTATGAGAAAACAATACAAAAGCTTTTCTGCTGAAACATTATCCGATACAGGGATTGGACAAAATTGAGCACCGAAAGATCTTAGGAATTTTTAAATTTGTGATATGCCAATTTACATGGACCGGCACGATGTTTCAGAGGCAGTTACAGCAGAAATTATTGCTGAACTGCACCAGAAGGATTTAAAAGTAGAGAAACAGTTTGATTGCAGGGGACTGACTTATTGGTTTGATGATAAAAGAAAAACAGCATTTTGTTTAATAGAAGCACCGGATGCAAACGCCATTAAAAAAATGCACGATCATGCCCATGGCCAGGTTCCTCACACGATAATAGAAGTAGAATACAATGTCGTTGAATCTTTTTTGGGTAGAATTGAGGATCCTGAAAAAGCTCAGGATACAGGGCTGAATATTATCAATGAGCCAGCTTTCAGAACGATCATGGTAATATCGTTGAATCAATCAACACTGACGCAAAACGATTCTTCAGCATTTGAATCTTTATTCAGTGATTTCAACAATGAGGTTCAAAGAATATTAGATGTTTATGGAGGGAAAGCTGTTAAACAAACGGATTATTATTGGCTGGTTTCTTTTAAGTCGGTTACAAATGCGGCTCGTGCTGCATTTGATATTCAGTCAAAAACGAAGGAGATAAATAAGGATAAAACGAATGGAAAAATTATTTTAAAAATTGGGTTGAGTGCGGGTGCGCCGGTAACGAAGAAGCAGTTAATTTTTGAGGATGCAATAAAACTGGCTGAACGAATGTGTGAGATCGTTAAAGGTGAAATTATTGTTTCAGCCGAAGTCAAGGATTTATACAAAAGCGAAAATGCGGATAATTTCATTAAAGGAAAAAATATCTTCCCGCTTGCTCCTGCCGACGAAAATTTTATTACGCTTTTAATGGATTATACAGATAAGGTCTGGAGCGATGCGGATTTTAAAGTTGATAATTTTATCAAGGCTGTTGGTTGCAGTAAATCTCAGTTGTATCGTAAAATGATCTCACTCACCGGCAAATCGCCCAATACATTTATCCAGGAATACAGGTTGAATGAGGCTTTAAAATTATTAAGAAAAAATGCCGGTAATATTTCAGAAATCGCTTTTGAAACCGGCTTTAGCAGTCCCTCATATTTTACCAAATGTTTTAAAAAGAAGTTTGGTATGCTACCTGCGATCTATCTGAATTCAATGCAGTAACTCCTGCTGCATGGTTTAAATTTACCAGTCTTTGAACGATTTGTTATAGTTGGCAGCAATTGCCTCTGATATCTTTGTTCATCATAAAACTAAAAAACATTTTATCATGAAAAAGATTTCTCAGAAAGTTAGTGCTCTTCTTGCAGGCATGCTCTTAACCGGTTTTGCAGTGATGGCTCAGGACAATTCAACCAAACCAGTTTCAGTTAACGATAAATCAACGATCAAATCGGCGGAGAAAAGTTATTATATTGACGAACATACCCTGGAACCAGGGAAAGTAACCTTTGCAGATGTGATGGCTGCACATCAAAAAGATCTTGCAACGGAAGGTAAGTATGATGTAAACTTTATTAAATTCTGGGTTGATGAACAGAAAGGAAAAGTGTATTGTCTTTCATCTGCAAAAGATTCGAACGACATTATTCAAACACATCGCGAAGCACACGGTCTGTTGCCATCAGCAATTTATAAGATGACAGCAGGTGCTGAATCTGCCACCATTGACGGCAAACAATTTTTCCTTGATGTTCATAATCTGGGCGCCGGAAAT